>Ga0137394_10000029_pt1 | contig 99608 bp, 93 predicted proteins | sample czobulk116metaG_FD_108278 | JGI IMG/M metagenome (GOLD analysis project Ga0137394, IMG submission 108278) | Vadose zone soil microbial communities from Angelo Coast Range Reserve, California, USA - czobulk1.16 metaG | ecosystem: Environmental > Terrestrial > Soil > Vadose zone | place: USA...
AAGGGCATTTGGCCGGTACCCCCACGTCAGGCCTTCTTAACGTGGGGCCCACCGGCCAAGCCGTAGTTGGTACACCGCTTCGCGGCCTCCTTGAAGGGCATTTGGCCGGTACCCCCGCGTCAGGTCTTCTTAACGTGGGGCCCACCGGCCAAGCCGTAGTTGGTACACCACTTCGCGGCCTCCTTGAAGGGCATTTGGCCGGTACCCCCCGCGTCAGGTCTTCTTAACGTGGGGCCCACCGGCCAAGCCGTAGTTGGTACACCGCTTCGCGGCCTCCTTGAAGCGCATTCGGCCGGTACCCCCAACGTCAGGGCCTTCTTAGCGTGGGGCCCATCTCCCACGTCAGGGCTCACGCCCCGACGTCATCAGCCATCACCTTCTCTGTCACGAACGCTTCAATCGTGTCGCGGACCTTCACGTCGTTGAAATTCTGAATGCCGATGCCGCATTCATATCCGCGAGTCACTTCCGATGCGTCTTCCTTGAAACGTTTCAGCGACGAGATCTTCCCTTCGTAGATAACGACGTTGTCGCGCAGCAGGCGAACTTCGGCGTTGCGCGTGATCTTTCCGTCTGTGATGTAGCAGCCGGCGATCATACCGACTTTCGGAATTCGGAAAGTGTCTCGAACTTCAGCGGTTCCCAGCCGGGTCTCCTTGTACACCGGTTCAAGCATGCCCTGCATCGCGCGGACGATCTCGCCAACGACGTTGTAGATGATCGTGTGAAGCCGGATCTCCACTTTTTCCCGATTGGCAAGCTCAGCAGCTTTGCGTTCCGGCCGCACGTTGAAGCCGATAATGATGGCGTTCGAAGCGGCTGCCAGCAGCACGTCGGTTTCGGTGATGGCGCCAACACTGGAATGGAGGATGCGCACTTTGACTTTATCGGTGCTGAGCTTGTTCAGCATGTCCGTAAGCGCTTCCTGGGACCCCTGCACGTCGCACTTCAGGATCAACGGAACTTCCTTGATTTCGCCTTCGGTCAACTGTTTGTGCAACTGGTCGAGCGTGAGTCGGGACGTCTTGGCGAGAGCGATATCCCGCAGTTTTTCCTGGCGATAAGACGCAATCTGCCGGGCCTTGTTGTCGTCCGCGATGCTCTGGAACAAGTCACCGGCCATCGGCAGGCCCTGCAATCCGAGGACTTCAACTGGTGTGGACGGACCGGCTTCCCTGACCAGCTTTGCATTTTCATCGAACATCGCGCGGACTTTCCCGTATATGGCTCCCGCGATGAAATTGTCGCCCACTTTGAGCGTTCCATTTTGAACAAGCACCGTCGCGACGTTGCCGCGGCCCTTGTCGATTTTCGCTTCGAGCACAGTGCCGCTGGCCGGCAGGCCCGGGTCTGCTTTGAGGGTCTGAATATCGGCGACGAGCAGAATCATTTCGAGCAGCAGCTCAAGGTTTTGACCGGTCTTGGCGGACACCTCGACGGTGACTGTATCGCCACCCCAATCTTCGGCCTGAAGGCCTTGCTCGGCGAGTTCGCGCTTCACGCGCTCGGGGTTGACGCCCGGCTTATCGATCTTGTTAATAGCCACAACAAACGGGACCTTTGCGGCCTTTGTGTGTGAAATGGATTCCAGTGTCTGAGGCATGACACCGTCATCGGCGGCAACAACCAGGACAACGATATCGGTAACTTTTGCGCCGCGCGCACGCATAAGAGTGAACGCTTCGTGACCCGGGGTATCGAGGAAGGTGATCTTCCTGGAATCTTTGACCGTGACCTGGTATGCGCCGATGTGTTGCGTAATGCCGCCGGCTTCCGACTCGGTGACGCGCGTCTTTCGGATCGCGTCTAGCAGCGAGGTCTTTCCATGATCGACGTGACCCATGATCGTCACAACAGGCGCCCGCGGAACGGCGTTCTGAGCCTGGCTGACCTCAACGGCATCGAGCATCACGCTCTCTTCAAACGTGACGAAATCGGCTTCTGCGTTGAAGTCCTTTGCGATGTCTTTTGCCATTTCCTTGTCAAGTGTCTGATTGATGGTTGCAAACACGCCGCGGTCCATGAGCTTCCGCATCATGTCCGTGGATTTCACATCCAGCTTCTCGGCGAGATCTTTGACGGTCAGACCCTCAGTCAACATGACTTTGCGGAACTCGCGCGGCGGTTCCGCCTTGGGTTGAGGCCGGACAAACGGAGTGCCGAGCTTCTTCTCGGCCTGCCGCTCGTAACGCTGAGTCCGATCGACCTCGTGCCGCGTGCCCTGCGGTCGGCGTTGTTCGATCGGCTGCGGTGGCGGCGGAGGCGCAGTTCCAGGCCGAGTCCACGGGCGTGCTCCCGGCGGCGCTCCCGGCGCGGCACCGCGATTCTGGAATCCAGGCGCGGAAGGATGTCTCGGTTGTCCGGGTCCCGGGGGCCGCTGACCGGGCCGATCGAACGGTCGTCTTTGACCGGGAGGCGGCGGTTGCGGCAAGCGATGTTGCTGACGCAGCCGTTCCTGAACAATCTCCTGCATTGTCTTCTTGCGCTCTTCCGGCGGCGCCTCGACCTTTGGTGTCGGCGGCGTTGGCGGAGTAACTACAGGGGCCGTTACCTTCGCGCCTGCAGGAGGTGGTGGCGGGAGCGTGGAGGTCCGGCCGGCCGTAGGCTGCTGCGCTGCCATTGGCGGTACCACAACTTTCTCCACCGGTTTCTCCATCGGCGGCGGTGGCGCCGGCTTCTCCTCAACCTTGGGTTCAACCTTCGGTTCCGCCTTAACTTCGACTTTCGCAACTTCCTTCGCCGCTTCGACGTGAACCGGTTCCGGCGCCGGGGGCGGGGCTGGAGCCGGGGCTTCGATTTTCACTTCCTCCACAGGCGGCGGCGTGGCCTTGACTTCGACTTCGAACACACCGAGTTTCTTGCGCAGGGCGTCGGCCAGGCGATCCTCGACCGTATTCGAATGCGAAGTGACCGGCACGCCCATATGCTGAAGTTCGCGAATGATCTCGGAATTGTCGCGATTCAGCTCACGCGCCAGTTGATAAACTCGAAGCTTTGACATTCCTTGTTAGAAACCTCAGAAAATCCCCGAAATTCGAGGAAGAATATCATTTATTTTACTCTTCCGGCACTTTCTCTTGGACGCTTTCTTTAACCTCTTCAGTGCTTTCCGCAGCGGGTTCAGGAGTCGGCTCCGGTACAGGTTCGTCCTTTCTGAACATGTGCTGCTGCGCCAGGCGCTCCATCTGATCCTGGTAAGCCTGCGAATTTGTGTAGTACTCCGAAAGGGCGTCGCTGATTTTCTCGATGGTCTTCCCACCGATACCCGGAATGTTTTGCAAATCCTCGGGTGACAGCCCCGCCAGCTGCTCTACGGTGCTGATGCCCGCCGAGTTCAGCTTTTGTATGAGGCTCGCCGTGAGCCCGGGTATGCCTTCGAGCGGAGTGGGCGCCGCTTGCATCTGATCCATCTGACTTTCAACTTCGGCGCGCTTTTCTTCCTCGCTCTTGATGTCGATGCGCCAGCCAATCAGCTTTGAAGCGAGGCGGACGTTTTGCCCCTTCTTTCCGATTGCAAGCGAGAGCTGGCTGTCTTCGACGACCATTTCCATGATCTTGTCGTTGCTGTCGACGATCGATACGCGGCTGATTTTTGCCGGACTGATCGCATTGGTGGCGAACGACACCACGTCGTCGTTCCACTGAATAATGTCGATCTTCTCGCCGCGCAGTTCCCGGATGATGGACTGCACGCGAGTGCCTTTCATTCCGACGCAGGCGCCGACCGGGTCGACGTCTTTCTCGCGCGACGAGACGGCAATCTTCGTCCTTTCGCCGGCCTCGCGCGCAGTGCTTTTGATCTGCACGGTGCCGTCGTAGATTTCGGGGACCTCTGTTTGAAAAAGATGTTGGACCAGTGCTGGATCGGTGCGCGACACGATCACCTGCGGACCCTTCGCTGTTTTTTCAACCTTGATGATGATGACGCGAATGCGATCGGTCGGCGTGAAACTCTCGAGCCTCGATTGTTCTCTCTTCGGCAGCTTTCCTTCGGTCTTGCCCAGTTCGACGATGATGTCGCCGTTCTCGAACCGTTTCACAACGCAATTCACCACCTCGCCGACATGTTTGTGATACTCGGCATAAACGCTCTCGCGCTCCGCTTCACGAACTTTCTGAAAGATGACTTGCTTTGCCATCTGCGCTGCAATCCGGCCCAGGCCCACTGTAGGTTTCTGAAATTCGATCTCCTCTTCCAGTTGAGCATCCGGCTTGACCCCGCGGGCCTCGTCCAGAGAAATCTCACGAACGGGATTCGTTACGCTGTCCACGACTTTCCTTACCGCAAACACGTCGATGTCTCCGGTTTCCGGATTGATGCGTCCCCGCAATTCTTCGTTCGACTTGAAGTACTTGCGCGAAGCGACAACAATCGCGTCCTCGATCGCGTGGATTACGATTTGCGGATCAATCCCTTTTTCTCTGCTGATCTGATCTATCGTTTGGAAAAGCAGATTCGACATCAATCACCCCGTATTAGCTTAAGGCGCATTGCCGGGCCGCGACTTCTCTTCCGCCCAATCGAATTCCAGCCTGGCTTCCTGTATGACGTCCAGCGGGATGTCCAGCAGGTTGCCCTTCGACAACTCCAACCGGACTTTCCCGTCATGTATTCCAAAAAGACGTCCTCGAAAAACTTTTTGTTGATTCAGTGGGATGCGCGTCTGGATTCTGGCCAACTTCCCGTCGAAGCGAGTGTAGTCACTTTCTTTGACCAGTTTCCTGTCCAGACCCGGGGAGGAAACTTCCAACGTGTAAGAAGACGGAATTAGATCTTCAACATCGAGTACCGTTCCTACTTGTTCGCTGATCAACTCGCAATCGTGATGGGAAATTCCGTCCGTCCTGTCGATAAAAATCCGCAGGATTGAGTTATTGCCCGCGCCCTTTAGTTCCGCCTCAACTAACTCATATCCCTGGCCTTCAACGACTTTTTCAACGAGCCGCCGGATCCGGTCCCACTCGACTCCCATGCTCATAACAACAAAAAAGTGGGCAAAACGCCCACTCAAAGTCACCTTTTTGAGTATAGGTATCGCCCGGCGTTAAATCAACGGGTTATTTGGAGGTTTGTTGCGATCCGCCTCTTTGGACCGGCGGTTGCCCTACGTTTCCTGATACGTTCCCCCGACGTACGTCGTCCCGACGCACTTTGTCCGAACGTATGTTCCCCCCAATCTGCCTTCTGCAAATGTGCCGTGTTCCCAAATGTACGTATTCCGAATGTGCGTGGTTTCAAAATGTGCGTGTCCAAATGTGCGTGCTTCCAATGTAGTCGCGGGCTTTAGCCCGCGTTCGTTTGAATCTATGGGCACCAAATATCATCGCTTGCCAAGAGACTGCTATAAAGGCAGAATCGCCGCTTCGTTCACTGTTTGTCTCAAAAAGAGAGAACCATTCTTCGTCGACCCGAATATTGTCCAGCTTTTCGTCGACGTTTTGAAAAAAGTCGCCGAAAAACATACTTTCTTCGCAATCTATTGCTTCATGCCCGAGCATCTTCACCTGATCTTCCTCGGACGCGGTGAAAATTCCGACCTGCTGCGAGGTATTGAAGAATTCAAGCAAGTGAGCGGCTATTTTCTTGCAAGGCGCTACCCAGAGACAAAGTGGGAGAAGAGCTTTCACGATCGGATCCTCCGCTTCGAGGAGTTGGGAGCGAAAGTGCGGTACGTCCCCGACAATCCGGTTCGCAGAGGATTGGTAGGGAATTGGCGCGAATATCCGTTCTCTGGATCAATTGGACTAGACTTGGAGCGCTCCTGGAAGATCTGGCAGCCGAGTGACTAACGCGGGCTAAAGCCCGCGACTACATTTAGCCAAACCCACCATTGGACGCCACCAACCAATAAAAGGCGAGACTTAGAGCCAAACCCAGCATTGGACGCCACCCCTCAAGAAAAGGCGAGATTTAGAGCCATAACCCACCATTGGACGCTGACCCCCAAATAAAAGGCGAGATTTAGAGCCAAACCCACCATTGCAACCACCCCAAGAAAGCCGAGCGCGTGCGAGTCTACACTTGGAGCCAGTACCTGGCCGCCATTATCGCCACAGCCCCCAGGAATCCCAAAGCGGTGTTGTATTCCCGGTTGGAGAGGTATTGGTCGAAGGAAAACGAGGGGCGAAAGCGAAGCGTGGGGCGAGGGAAGAAGCGGGGGACTTTGGCTTTATAAAGGCGGAAGTCGTGGGGGAAGAGCCGTGCGAGATGAGCTTCTTCGCGAAGCATGACGGTTGGATAGATGAGCATGAAGGGGACGAGCAGCAAGGCCGCTGCGACTTCATTTGCGCTCATGATGGCGAAGCCGGTGGCGAGCAGGGAACTACCGAAGTAAAGCGGGTTGCGGGTGAGCGCATACACGCCTGAGGTTGCGAGAGTGGAATCCTTCTTGATGATGCCCGCGGCCAGAGCACGAAATAGAGCGCCGATCAGTGCAACCGGCAAACCCACGAGGATCGAAGTAAGAGTCGGTTCAGCAAAGTACAGCACTGCGGCCGCGATCACGAAACCAAGCGGAACGCGAAGCTTCTGTACCATCACTCGACAAGTTCAAGGCGTTTGCGGCAGGCCTCATAAACCTGGTCCACCGTGATGTCCACGATGCATTGCCAGTGCTCGAGCGGACATTTATCCCTTTCATAGCATGGCCGGCAAGGCAACCGCCGTTCCACGACGATATCGTCGCGCCGAAACGGACCGTTCCGATCGCTGCTCGTCGGTCCGAATATCGAAACGATCGGCGTCCCCGCTGCTGCAGCAAAGTGCATCGGCCCCGTGTCCCCGCCCACAAACAACTTTGCTCCCTCGCATAACGCGACAAGCTCTTCCAGCGACGTCGGAATCTCGCGCACCCCATCTCCAGCCGACCGCACCAGCTTGTGCACAAGGCTCTCTTCGCCCGGGCCCCACGTGACAGCGACGGGCAGCCCGTCATTTATCAACCGCGATGCCAGCTCGCCGTATCGTTCGGGCTGCCAGCATTTCGTCTTCCAGTTGCCACCGGGATTAATAACGACGTAGTCCGCGAGGCCTTCCAGTTTCTTCTGTACGGATCTTCTGGCCGTGTCGGTTGCGCGCAATGGAACCTCAACCTCCCAATCTGGATCGATACCGAGCGGCTTCAGCAACTCCATTTGCTGATCGATGATGTGGATGCGTTTCGGTGTCACAACCTCGGTATAAAAGAATCGGCTGACCGACTCCTTAAGGAAATCGCGCTCCCACCCGATTCGGATCGGAGCACCCGACAGGTACGCGAAGAAAGCTGATTTCACCAGGCCCTGAAAATCGACCGCGCAGTCGTACCCGTCCGTGCGCAGAGCCCAGACGAATTCCGCGATCTCCTTGGCGCTGCCGATTCCGGGGCTGTTGCGCCACTGATACGTATCGATGGGTATCAGCCGGACGTTCAGCCTGCTGAGGTCCACGACGATCCTGTTCTTTCGTTCGACAAGCCAATCGATTTCAGCTTCCGGAAACGCATTTCGCAACTGAGCAACCGATGGCAGGCAATGAACGATGTCGCCCAGCGAGCCGAATTTCACCACAAGAAACCGCGCCGGCCTGGCGCTTTTCAAGCTTTCGATTTTTGCCTTCGTGATCATTATCTTGATTGCTGCGCCCTATCGGGCTTGCATTCGCAGCCGCTCATGTTCTTGATGGCTGCGCCTTCTCCAAAATCCGTTCAATGATGCCACGAGTCGAATGGTTTTTGGGATCGCCTGTGATTCGAACCGAACCGCCGTATGCGAGGACTTTCTCCCGCTCCGGCACCGTTTGTTCCGTGTAATCGGTGCCCTTGGCGTGCACGGCCGGCCGCAGGACATCCAGCACTCGAGAGACGTCCCGCTCGTCAAAAACGACGATGTAGTCCACACAACCGAGCGCCGATACCAATGCGACTCGCTCACTCTCACTCATAACCGGCCGGCCTTCATCTTTGATGGTCCTCACCGAACGGTCGCTATTGATAGCCACGACGAGAGCGTCTCCAAGCTTCCGCGCGCCTTGCAGGTATCGTAGATGTCCGACGTGGAGAATGTCGAAACAGCCATTGGCAAGCACAACCTTCTTTCCCTTCAGCAGCTCCGGCAATTCTTCCAGACGCCGGAGTTTCATGAGATATCGTCCTCCACGGCCTTGAGCAGTTCGTCGTAGGTCACCGGACGCGTTCCATATTTCATGACGACAATTCCGCCGGCATAGTTGGCCAGCTGTGCCGCCTCATAGTAATTGCCGCCGGCAGCCAGCGCGAGCGTGAACGTTGCAATGACGGTGTCTCCAGCGCCTGTGACATCGGCGATTTCATCCGTGCCGTGGATCGGAATATGGGCGGTCTTTTTGCCGCGCTCGAACAGCGCCATTCCGTCCTTGCCGCGTGTGATCAGCAGTGCGTCGTGCTTCAGCTTGCGCAGCAGCGTTCGTCCGGCCCACTCGAGTTTCTTCGCGTCATTCCCGATAGGCTCGCCCAATGCCGCCTCGACCTCAGGCTCATTCGGAGTGGCGGCGGTCATCTGCGAAAAACTTTCCAGCGAGAACCGAGAATCAATCGTCGCCGGAATTCCGTTCGTCCGGACTTTCGAGATGAGTTGCGGCGTGACGAGGCCATAGCCGTAATCGGAGACGAGCAGCGCGTCCGCGTTGGCCAGCGCCAGCTTCAGTTTTTGCTCGATGCCGGCATTCACTTGCCCCCTGTCGTTCGGGACCGGGAGCGGGCCGCCCGAGTCCAGACGCACGATCTGCTGGCGCTGCGAATGGACGGCTCCCGCCAGGATGCGCATCTTCGTGGGTGTGCGGTAGGACTTCGCCACGCGGATTGCGCTCACGTCGATTTCAAGGTTCGAAAAGTACTGCACGAGCTGGTTGCCTTCGGCGTCGTCGCCCACGATGCCGACCGGCACCGGCCTGGCGCCCAGCGCCCATAGATTGTGAATGGCGTTCGCGCCCCCGCCCGGCACTGTCTGCGTTTCCCGGTGATTCAGAATCAGGACCGGCGCTTCCCGTGAGATCCTCGATATCTCGCCATAAACAAAAACATCCGCGACCAGATCGCCGAAGACGACCACGCGCTTGCCTTTGAAGTGTTCGATGAGTGTGCGAAGACGGCTCACATCAGCTCTCCGGCAAGAATCGCGTCCACGGCTTCTTCGAGAGTTTCAGCAACCAGATCCGGCTGACGCTCGCTTGCCATGAACATTTCGCGTTGCTCACGACCGTAGCCTGTCAGCACGAGTACGGATTTCGCGCCTGCGGCATAGGCTGTTTCGACGTCGACCTGCTTGTCGCCGACAACGTAGGATTCGGTGAGATCGATATCCAGGTCCTTTTGCGCCTGCTGCAGCATGCCGGTATGTGGCTTCCGGCATTCGCAGCCCGCATCGGGGGAGTGCGGACAGAAGTAGATGGCATCCAGTTTTGCGCCGTGGCGTGAGAGTTCGGCCTGCAGGATATCGTGAACCTGATTAACCATCGATTCCTCGAAATAGCCTCGCCCGACTCCGGACTGGTTGGTGATCAGAACCGCTTTCATTCCACTCTCGTTGATTCTGCGGATCGCGGGCCCGGCATAGGCATAGGGCTTATACAGACCGGCATCATACATGTACCCGATTTCTTCGGATACGGTTCCGTCGCGATCCATGAACACGGCTTTGTGCATTATGAATTCCGTTGGCGTATTTGGTGTAATTCGTGGCCGCCAATTACGCCAATTACGCCAACAACTCCCTCGCGGCGCGGCAGACATCCTCGACGTTCACCCGCGTCATGCATCGATGATCGATCGGGCATTCGCGAAGCAGGCAAGGGCTGCATTCTACCGGATGCTTCACAATTCGTATGCGCGGACCATAAGGGCCGGTGACTCTCTCGTCCGTGGAACCGAATACGGCAACCGTGGGAACGCCAAGCGCCGCGGCAATGTGCATGGGTCCCGAATCGTTCGTGATCATCAATGTCGATGCGGCAAGCACACCGATGAGCGTTTCAAGGGAAGTCTTGCCATTCAGGACGGCTGTCCGGCTTTTCATCCGCCCACGAATCTTTTCTGCAATCGGCTGTTCGACTCCGGATCCGATGATCGCCACCTGCAGGCCCAACTCGCGCGCCAGGACGTCGGCTACATCCGCAAACCGATCTTCAGACCACCGCTTGGCCGAGCCGTACGCCGCGCCCGGATTCACGACCAGAAAAGGCGCCTCCGCCGGAATGCCTTCGGAAGCCAGTAATTTTCTCGCAGCCGCGGTTTCGTCGTTAGTCGCCTCGATCGCGATGGATGGCTGTTCCGCGTTCACTGAGAGCGTTTTGACAATATCCATGTAGTAGTGCACCTGATGGCGCTTTTTCGCGGAAGGCGCAATCGCATTCGTCAGCATCCAGGCGCGACCATCGGTTGCGTAGCCGATCCGCTGCGGCACCCGTCCCATAAAAGTCATCAGCGCGGATTCGAACGAATTCGGAAACAACAAAGCCAGGTTGAACCGGCGGGTTCGCATATCCCGAGTGATTCGAATCCAGTCGAGGAGCCTGGAAGGCCGGGGCGCGCTCCAGACCTTGTCAATGAAAGGAGCGGACGTAAACAGTCCGGCAACCCACGGCCGCACCAGCAGCGTGATCTCGGCTTGCGTAAAATGTGCGCGAACCGCCTTCATTGCGGGGATGGCCAGAACGGCATCGCCGACCCAATTCGGCCCGCGGATCAGAATTTTCTCCACACGCATCACAACTTCGGCAGCCGGTCAATAATGAGGGACATCAGCCGCTCGAAGTCGGGAATGTTAGCAGAGATCCGAAGGTACAAAAAGTCTGCTGCTGGGATGCCGGCCAGCCGCACGGCGTCTTTTTCAGTTGTGATCCGGACTTCGCCGCCGAGCTTCTCGATTTCGCGTGGCGAATACGGGTGATGATCGCGGAAACGAACGCACCGCGCCGGCCGAATTCCCAGCGATTGGAGGGCCGTGAAGAAGCGTTCCGGCTTGGATATGCCGGCAAACGCCACAACTGATTGTCCTTGAAGCGCTTCCGGAGAAATCGCCGCATCCTCTTTATATAGGCCTTGAATTTCCGTCCCTACCATCAGCGAGGGGATCTGCAGGGACGGCGGTGCGGCTCCGGTAACCTCTTGAATGCAAGCTATCTGGGCCCGTGCAATCGCGCTCTTCGGTTCTCGCCACCGTCCTGCCGGCAGCAGCGTTTCGCCCGCCGCCCACTCGATAGGATCGATGGTAACGATGTCGACATCGCGATGAAGACGGCGGTGCTGGAACCCGTCATCCAGAATGAAGACGTTGCCAAGCTGTTTGCTTTCGGCGAGAAGCCCTGCCCGATATCGATCGGCTCCAACGACCACGGGTACGTTGCCGAGCCGCCGCTTTATCAGGTATGGCTCGTCGCCGGCTTCTTCCCAATTCGAGCCAACCACGAGTATTTCGCGGCTCGTTCTTCGATATCCCCGCGAGAGAACCACGGGACGAAATCCGCGATCGCGCAATCCTTCCGCAAGGGCAATCACCAGCGGAGTCTTGCCCGTTCCACCCAGAGTGAGATTCCCGACGCTGATTACAGGATGCTTCAGTCGAAGGGTATTGAGGATGCCGGAAGCGTAAAGCTTTTCTCGTGCCCGGAGCAGGAACCGGAATGCCGTGCTCACCGGCCCGCCTCTACAGGTTGCAGGAATTCGAGGACGCGATCGGTGGCTCCGGTGTTCTGCTCGACAATTGCGCGGGCCCGCCGGCCCAGTTCCGCGGAGTGATCCCGATCAGCGAGGAGACTTCGAATTGCGGGCGCCAATTCGGCGGCATCCTGAATCTGTATTGCTGCCTTTGCTTCCAGAAACAATCGCGTGATATCCCGAAAGTTTTCCATGTGCGGACCAAAGACAATGGGCTTGCGATACCGTGCCGGTTCGAGCACATTGTGCCCTCCTTTCGGCACAAGCGATCCGCCCATGAAAACCACCGTTGCGTACTCGAACACGGCGGCCAGTTCGCCAATACTGTCCAGTATGAGGACGTCGCTGTCTCCGATCAGACGGCTGCGGCGCACGCATTCAATTCCGCGTCGCTTGATCAACTCCTCCACCGTCTCGAACCGATCGGCGTGCCGGGGCGCGATGACGAGTTTCAATTGGGGATATGTCTTGCGCAGTTCGACGAACGCATTCAGCACGAGTTCCTCTTCGCCGGGCATGGTGCTGGCTGCAACCCAGGCTTGTTTCCACCTTTGAAGAACAGACGCCAGCGTCGTATCCAGCGGGCGGATCGTTGAGACCACGTCGTATTTGAGGTTCCCCAATACCATGACCTTTTGGGGGTCCGCGCCAATCTCCTCGATACGCGCTCGATCCGTTTCCGATTGCATGCCCATCATCGTGTAGTCCGCAAAGACCCGCCGCAGCCATCGTCGAGCCAGCCGGTATCTTGGGAACGACCTGTCCGAGATCCGCCCGTTGATCATCACCACCGGTATGTCGCGCCTGCGGCAGATGCGTAGAAAGTTGGGCCAGATTTCGGTCTCCGCAATGATTACCATTTGCGGATCGATCCGGCCTGCGGCCCTCCGGATACAAAACGGCAGATCGATCGGAAAGTAAAAAGTGTGATCGATAATGTCGCGCCTCTCGCGCGCAAGTTGTTGTCCGGCCGGCGTGGACGTAGAGACGACAAGAGGCTTCTCCGGAAACTTCTGGCGCAGGCGTTCCAACAGCTTTTCGACGGCTTTCACTTCACCCACCGAAACAGCGTGAACCCAGATGGCATTCCGCAGTTGGGGCACTCTCAGAAAACCAAGACGGTCCGGAATCGTCGGGAGATACTTGCGAAATCGCACAAGATAGTAAGGGAGCGTCAGAACCAGTCCCAGCGCGAGGACCAATGTGTATGTGAAATACATGCCCGCCGCAGAGTATACTTTTGGATTGCGGATTTCAGATTGCTGATTTCACACACAATCACGAGGAGCAGGCTATGGCGATCAAAGTAGGAATCAATGGTTTCGGCCGTATTGGACGCAACCTTTTCCGCGCGTCCATGGGCGACAACGACATCGACATCGTCGCCGTCAACGACATCACGGATCCTAAAACACTGGCGCACCTTTTGAAGTACGACTCGGTGCTGGGCAATCTCAAGTCCAATGTTACGCACGGTGAAGACGACATTAAAGTGGACGGCAAGGGCATCAAGGTTTACAAGGAAAGAGATCCCGGCAAAATCGATTGGTCTTCGCTGAGTGTCCAGGTGGTTGTGGAATCGACCGGATTGTTCACCAATGCCGAAGATGCCCGCAAACACCTGCGCGGTCCCGTCAAGAAGGTCATTATCTCCGCGCCGGCCAAAGGCGAGGACATCACGATTTGTCTCGGCGTGAACGACAAGGGCTACGATCCTGCCAAACACCACGTCATTTCGAACGCGTCGTGCACAACGAATTGCCTTGCGCCGCTCGCCAAAGTCGTTCACGAAAGTTTCGGTATCGAGAGTGGTCTGATGACGACGATCCACTCTTACACGAACGATCAAAAACTTCTCGATCTGCCTCACCCGGACCTTCGCCGCGCCCGCGCCGCAGCGCTGTCCATGATTCCCACGTCCACGGGCGCTGCCAAGGCTATCGGACTCGTTTTGCCCGACCTGAAAGGAAAGCTCGACGGGATCGCGATTCGCGTTCCCACTCCCGACGTCTCGCTTGTCGATCTCACGGCGCGAACGGCCAAGCCCGTAACGGTCGAATCCGTGAACCAGGCATTGAAGGCCGCGGCCAATGGACCTTTGAAAGGCATACTGCAGTACACCGAGGAGGAACTGGTTTCGGTAGATTTTCTGCACAATCCGCACTCGTCCATTGTCGATGCTCCATTGACGAAAACGCTCGGCGACAGATTGGTCAAAGTGTTTTCCTGGTATGACAACGAGTGGGGCTTCAGCTGCCGAATGCGGGATCTCATCAAGCTGCTCGTGAAATAACATTCATGGGCAAACTCTCCATTTCGGATCTCGATCTGCGCGGCAAGCGTGTGTTCATGCGCGTGGACTTCAATGTTCCGATCGATGGCGGGCGAATTACAGACGACACGCGTATCCGGGCTTCCCTCCCATCGATCCGTTATGTTCTCGAAAACGCCGGCCGCCTGGTTCTTGCGTCGCACCTCGGCCGGCCGAAGGGAAAGCCCGAACCGAAGTACAGCCTGAAGCCCGTGGCTGCGAGGCTCAGCGAAGTGCTGGGGAAGCAGGTCCTTTTCGCTCCCGATTGCGTGGGTCCGGAAGTCGAGAAAATGGCTTCCAGCCTTCCGGAAGGAGGCGCAATGCTGCTCGAGAACCTCCGGTTCCACGCGGAGGAGGAAAAGAACGATCCCGCATTTGCCAAACAGCTCGCCGCTCTCTGTGACGTTTACGTGAACGATGCGTTCGGCGCAGCGCACCGCGCCCATGCGTCAACGGTGGGTATTGCCAAATTTGTGAAGCAGGCTGCCGCCGGCTTCCTGATGCAGAAGGAACTGGAGGCTCTCAGTCACGCGTTGACGAAGGCCGAGAAACCTTACGTGTCCATCGTAGGGGGCGCAAAGATCTCGGACAAAATCGAACTCATCGAAAATCTGCTCAACCTCGCCACGAGCATTCTCATCGGCGGCGCCATGGCCTATACCTTCTTTCGCGCCCAGGGGCTCGAGACAGGGAAGTCTCTTGTCGAAGCGGACAAGATCGATCTCGCAAAAGAACTGCTGGCCAAAGCATCGCAGAAGAAAGTTCCCATCGAGTTGCCCGTGGACCACGTCGTTGCGTCGGGACTGGACAGCACCGACTCGCAGGTGACGCCGGTGGATCGCACGCCTGCGGACCGCATGGGCCTGGATATTGGTCCGGAAACGGTTCGCCGCTACTCGGAGATCATCCGGCAGGCAAAGACCATCGTCTGGAATGGACCGATGGGCGTTTTTGAGAAACCGCAATTTGCCAAAGGCACGTTTGCGATTGCCCGCGCCGTTGCCGAATCCAACGCATTTTCGATCGTGGGCGGAGGCGATTCGGCCGCAGCGGTGGCGCAGGCGGGTGTGGAGTCGAAGATCACGCACATCTCCACCGGGGGCGGCGCTACGCTGGAATTCCTGTCTGGAAGAAAGCTGCCAGGGGTTGAAGTGTTGACGGACAAGTGATTTTCTATGAGACGACCAATCATCGCCGGTAACTGGAAAATGTTCAAAACGCGTCATGAGACAAGCGCGTTTTTCACGGCATTCATCCCTCTGATTCGGGATGTCGAGCACTGCGAAATCGTGGTCGCGCCTCCCTTCACGGCATTGAGCGCGGCGGTCGACCAAACCGAAGGCACGCGCGTGGCGATTTCGGCTCAGAACGTTCATTGGGAGGCAGAAGGCGCCTTCACAGGCGAGGTTTCAGTGCGAATGCTCAAGGATGCAGGCTGCACTTTTACAATTGTCGGACACTCCGAGCGGCGTCAATATTTTGGGGAAACCGACGAATCGGTGGAAAAGAAGACACAAGCCGTGGTGAGAGGCGGCCTGAAAGCGATAGTCTGTGTGGGTGAAACTCTGTCGGAACGAGATGCCGGGCAGGCTCGCGACGTGGTCCGGCGGCAGGTGCGAAGCGGCCCGGGTCGATTGACGGAGCGGGACCTTTCCCATATTATTGTGGCTTACGAGCCTGTATGGGCGATCGGCACAGGGCGAACCGCGACACCCGAAATCGCCGCCGAGATGCACGCCGAAATTCGCAAGACCTTCGCAGAAATCTATAACGCGGCTGCAGCGGACGCGCTTCGTATTTTGTACGGAGGCAGCGTCAAACCCGACAACATTTCGGCTCTAATGAAAAAGGAAGATATTGATGGCGCGCTGGTCGGAGGCGCGAGCCTGGACCCGGCCTCATTCGCCGCCATCATCAAACACATATGACCTGGCTACCGTCAATTCTTACAGTGTTTCACGTTATCGTTTCGATTTTCCTGATTCTGGTCGTGCTTCTTCAGCAGGGAAAGAGCGCGGACTGGTCCGGAGCTTTCGGAGGTGGCGGTTCACAGGCGACATTCGGCTCCCGCGGCACCGGCACCCTGTTGAGCAAAGCGACCACCGCCGCGGCGATCATCTTCATGATCACCTCGCTCGCGCTGACGATTCTGATTTCGCGGCCCGGCGGCTCTTCCGTCATCCGCGAAGGAGCGCAACAAAAGAATCAGCCGGCCCAGCCGGTGCAGCCTCCGGCCCCTGCGCCGGGCCAACCGCCGGCCCAACCGCCGGCCCAACAGGGTCAACCGGCCCAGCCGGCCCCGCCGCCTGCTCCTCAGCAACAGCAGCAGAAGAGCACGCCGGCGCCGCCCGCAACTCCTGAGAAAAAGTAGCGGCGAGCGAACGGGCGGCCGAGATAGTTTAGAAGCCGAAGTGGTGGAATTGGCAGACACACCATCTTGAGGGGGTGGCGCCGCGAGGCATGCGGGTTCGAGTCCCGCCTTCGGCATATAAGAACCAGTGAGTTAAGCCCATTTTGTGACCGTTTGTTGGTCACAAATGAGCATGGTTGGGCACGGTTTGGTCACAGTTTGTACCGTGGCTGAACCCGACTGGTTATAATCTCATCCGATGCTTCCGAACTGTCGCATGATGCGACTTGCTGACGCCTCAAACCCTTCGATCATCCCGACTTTCTTGTACAGGCGCGGTGACCCGTACTTCTATGCATTCGATCTGCTGTGGCTGAACGGCAATGACCTGCGATCCCTGCCGCTGATCGAACGGAAGAAAAAGCTGAAGAAGCTGAGACCAAGAAAAGCATCCCGACTCCTATACGTCGATCACCTGGAAAGGCAGGGAACTGGACTCTTCCGGGCTGCCTGCAAGCATGACCTGGAGGGCATCGTCGCGAAATGGAAGCTGGGAGCGTATATCTTCGACCAGAAAAGATCGACCTGGATCAAAGTTAGAAATCCAAGATATACCCAATGGGCTGAACGCGAGGAGCTGTTCGAAAAGAGATTTGAGATGGTAGGTAAATGACAGCGGTCCGATCCACCGTAAGACGAGGACAATACTACCCTGGAGTGAAATCATGAAGATTCAGGTCGAATGTTACTCGGGTCATAAAGCCGAGGAACGGCCCGTTAAGTTCTGGCTGGGAACAGTCGTGCTGTTTGTCGAATCTGTCGAGGATCAGTGGTACGGTCCTGCCGATGCCTATTTCCGAGTCCGAGCGGACGACGGGAATACCTACGTTCTTGGACACAAGGAACAGACCGATGAATGGACGCTGGAATCGTTTCGGTCCCAGGCCAGCCCCGGCCAGTTTGATCCGCATTTCGAGCCGCCTTCAAACATCCAGTGATATTGGCCCTTGCAGGGAGGTTTCACGGTCGGTCGCCACTTCAATCGTCCCTATCTTCGAATTGGAATAAATCCCCGAGCGGAACCCAAAGGGTGTTCACAAAGTTTTATGCGTCAGGTTCTGACGCTCGGCATCGATGTGGAGCGGTGGGGGTTCAATCAAAAGCCAGTCGGCCAGTCGGCCAGAAATTCAAGCTTCCATACAGTTGCTCCAGCTTCAAGACTCACCTCCGCAGGGTCTCGTTCAGAAGAGCTTTCTGCTTCTCCTGGCCGCTACCGCTACCCACTTCCGTGATCGGCTGGGATTTTCGCCTTCATTCAGTGCATTGATCGCTTGCCCCAGATTCTTCAGGGTATAGTGAGTCAACATCACCTTTGAAAGATCTCTCCCTTCACGCTCGCGACCGACCATACAGACTCACATTATAAGGAAACGCCGCGATCTGATGAGAAGAGGCCACGATCTGACAAGAAGACGCCCCGATCTTGTAGGGAGATGGCTCTTCCTTATAAGAAGACGCCGCCATCTTATCCACTCCCACCCTTCGCACCGCGATGTCAGCGGGGGAAAGTGAATCGGAAACCCTGTCACTATGGACATCCCGGTCTGGGGCTCGAACATGGTGGCAGATATGTCGTGAAGTTCGCTCAGTATCCACATCAGTCACCGCGCGCTTGCATTTGAAGCGCGCCAAGCTGCGGACGCTTCATTCTCCGTTTTCGCAGCGACGTTTTGAGTCCAGCCGTAATTCCATGTGAGTAATTTATAACGCTCAACGAAGAACAAGCGTAATAGCGGCAATTATAGGTATCTCACTCTATCGTGCAAGCCTGCGCGCGCCTGTGCGCCACGACGATTGCGCTCGTGCGTGGATTCGATTTCGCCAAACCATGGAACAGTTCCTCGAAAACAGAAACCGAAGAAATCGGATTGCTTGAAGGATACGTTTTATAGCGATCGTATCTGGCTCACGCCTTCATCTCAAATCCCTTTTCTTATTACACGTTCCGATGCATGCGGCGGATTGCGTCTCCTGAATCGTCAACGAGACTGCAATCGGCATAAAGATTGCCAAGGCAGAACCTCCACAAAAACGTGTGGAGATCAAATAACCGGAAGCGACAAGACTCCCGAAGGACGTGGGGCTTGCCGCATTAAAAGAGTTAGTGAAGAATTGAACGTAAGAACTTATTGAGAATATCAATAGAGCTTTATCTATTGCATTGCTAGGCTGCGGCATCTCAGCTTGTTTTCTCGACTGTTCCCCTCTCCCTTAGCAACAACGACTCAATCAAGGCTTCCTGACCCTTCCACCGGATCAACCTTTCGATAAACGGCTTTCGATCTACCAAGGAGATTTCTGTGTTTCGATTTCGATTATCCGAAGTGCGCCCAAAAACAGCCTCATGGAGGCATCGAATTTTCAGAAACCTGGCGGTGTTCATACTCGTCACCTTTATGCTGGCGGGTTCCGCCAGCTTTCTACGCCTGGCTGGTGCCGTTGCCGCGCCTGCGTCGGCGGCATTCAAATTCAGTCCATCCACTCCGATTGTGGGATCGCCCGTCTCGTTTGACGCGTCTTCTTCTGTGTGTTCCGCTTCGCCGTGCTCCTATCGCTGGACGGATGACGCGGACCGCTCGCTACTGGGAACAGGCGTCACGATGTCCTTTACATTCAAGCAGAGAGGAACCAAGTTTGTGCGGTTGACCATCAAGGATGCGTCATCCCGCAGCACCAGCATTGAACATGACGTGATCGTCTCTCAGGCAGTGAGCGCACCGACGATCTCGAGCTTTACTCCGTCCAGCGGCCAGGCCGGAGCAAGCGTCACAATCTATGGAAGCAAGTTCACGGGGGCCACCGCGATCCGCTTTAACGGTGTCCGTGCGACCTTCACCATCGCTTCGTCCACGGCAATCCAAACGGTTGTGCCCGCCGGTGCGACAACGGGACCGCTGAGCGTTTCCACACCCGCCGGTGTGGCGACGAGTTCCGCCTCATTCACCGTGGGCCCTTCGAGCGCTTCACCAATCCCTTCCTTCACGTTCAGTCCGATTTCGCCGGCTACAGGATCTCCAGTTTCATTCAACGGGTCGGCTTCCACCTGCCCTTCCACGCCTTGCAGCTACCGTTGGACAGACGACACGAACGGCTCAATGATCGGAACCGGCGTCACGATGTCTTTCACATTTCCGCATGCGGGAACGTGGAGCATCCGTCTGACGGTGACCGATAACCTCCGTCGAACAGGAAGCGTTGCAGGCAATGTGATTGTTTCCGAGAGCAAACCTCCCGCCAATTTGACAGGCGACTTTTACGTGGCGCCGACGGGGAGCGACTCGAGTCCGGGAACTTCAGCTTCACCCTGGAAAACAATTCAGAAAGCCGCCGACACCTTGAACCCCGGTCAGAGCGTTGTGGTGAAAGCGGGCGTTTACAACGAGCGAGTTCAAGTCACCAGATCCGGCAGCAGCGGCAAGCCTGTTTCGTTCGTGGCGCAGGGTACAGCGGTGATGCAGGGATTCAACATCCAGGCGAACAACATCCAGGTTTTCGGTTTCGAGATTACGAATACTCCCGGAACCTCCGCTACGGATCGAAGCCGGGGATCAGGCTTCTATATCTCCGGGAACGCGAATGAAATCACCGGCAATTACGTTCATCATTCGACTGCCGCCGGAATCTACCTTACATCCTCCGCAACCAACACGATCCTGAACAGCAACCGCATCGCTTATGGCGTGGAGTGCGGCGTCTACATACAGGGATCCGGCAACCTGATGGTGTCCAATGACGTCAGCCATACCCGCAGTGTCAGCGGTTCGGACGCTGACGGGGTTCGCTTTTTCGGCTCCGGAAACACGGTGCGTGGAAACTACATCCACGACCTGATCATGAGCGATTCTCCCGGACAGTCCCCGCACCTTGACTCCTTCCAGACCTGGGGCCCCGCCACGAACTACACGTTCGAGCAGAACCTCATCGACAAGCAGCCGAGCCAGCAACAGGGATTCACCATTGAAGGACTCAAGCAGCCTGTCGGAAATATTGTCATCCGGAACAACGTATTCATCACGCGCGGCACCGGCTATCAGCCGAACGTCAACACCGGAGATCTCGGACTTGTGACCAATACAGCCATCGTCAATAACACGATGGTCGCGATGAACGGCGCCGCGGAATACGCCGTGTGGATCTTCCAAAACCAGCGGGGAGTCGTTGTGAAGAACAACGCGATCTATGATCACGGAAACAGCGGCACACCGTATGTTCAAATCGACTCCGGAGCAAGCGGACTCGACATCGGATTTAATTCGATCTCGAAGAGCAATGGCCAAACGCCGAGAGGATCTGCTTTTTCCGGCGATCTGTGGATGGCAGATCCCCAGTTCGTGAATTTAGCCGCCGGGAATTTCCACCTCCGGGCGACGTCTCCGCTGATCGACCGCGGAACAACGCTGTCTCAGGTAACCGACGATTACAACGGAGTGCGGCGGCCCCAGGGCTCCATGCCCGACATCGGGGCCAGTGAATTTTCAGCTTCCTCACAACCGTAGATGGCATGCGGTGGAGTTTTTTGTGTTGTTGATTCTGTGATTCGTTTTTAGGGCGGCGGAACACCCAGGAACCGGCTGAGCAGATTCGCGGTAATCCGCTGGATGCGCGAGTCTGCCACGCCGGGGTAATCCAGTCCCCAGCTCCAATAGATCGTTCCCGAGCTGAAGACCCACGCGCCGCTCAATGCCTGGAAGATCGATGAGTTGGAGTAGTTCGCGCGATTGGCGGTATCGGTGAAGGGAGATTGCGACAGTAGCGCGTATGTGCCCGCGACGGAGGTCGGGAGCGGGTAGCTCGATTGCGAGGCGTCAGCTTCGTAGCCGACGATGCCCGGAATGCTGTCGCCATTGCCCAATCCCGTACCTGCGTACACCCAGTTTGAGCTGTTCGTGACAACATACGGCACGTTGGAGCCCGAGAGCTGACCTATATACTGCACGGCTTTAAATTGCTGTCCCGGGCGGTTGAGGAACGGCTCTTCCCATTTGATGGCCGTGGATGTAGTTATTGGAAACTTCATCGGAACTTCCCGAGATGTAAACTCCACTGGCTGTTGTGCGATTTGGACAGATCGTTCGACGGAACATTGGTAATCTCAAACCCCGTAATCTTCACGTAATTGCCCTGAAGATTGAACCCTGCATGACCACCATTCCCTGCGCTTGAAACGTGAGGAGGTTGCCCGCGCTACCGGACCGGCTGACTTGAACACGTTCGTCGTATGTCCCCGCGGCAACGTTGACAGTCGCACCTGCTACGACGGTATTAGCGGCCTTTTGAATGGTTTTCCAAGGTGCTGTCAGAGATCCAGGATTGGCATTGTTACCGGTTGACGCATTTACGTAATACACCGCTCCTGATTGCCCATGCAGAGGTAACGCAGTGAATAACAGAAAGGTGAGCAGCAGACTTGCTTGCAGGCGTAAATCAAAAGGTTGGATCACTGGATCCTTCCAACGTGAGAATCAGAACACCTGAATCAACTTGAAATTGCCCCACCGTTAACGGCACAAAGTCAATAAATGTTGAAGAACGCGCTTTCGTCTCTGGACACGACATTCCTGCCGGACCAGAAGTTTAAAAAGTGAAGAGGTTCGTAAATTTCATGATCAAAGCCCTCTCCACGCGCTGACCGGTAGCGGTGTCGCGGGTATCGTTTTCAGACCCAACGTTGATTCCCAATGTAGTCGCGGGCTTTAGCCCGCGTTCGTTCAAACGGAGTCACTACCAAGCATGAAGGACAACCGTCTGTGCGACTCGCGAGGGCGATGGAGAGACGAGCGCGACCGTTGGAGGGAGGCCGTGGTCACTTTGACCGTCGCTCGCCGAGCTTTAAGCTTCGCTCGCGAATGTTCAAGAGAGACGCGCGACGGTTGGGCAGAGGCCGGCGAAGCTTTGAGGGAGACGGCCCAGGCTGGAACAGAGGCGGTTGGACGTCAGAGTTGCGCCGAAGCCGCCTGGAGCGGCGATGGAGACGCTGCGCCGGTCGCCGGGCATCAGCCACGCCGGAGCGAGTCCAGTCCTTAACCCGCTGATGCGAAAGCCCATTGGCTGCAAATGTCACGCCGCTGCTTGCACGGCTTCGCCCTTCAGAGATAATGAGTTTTAGCGCTTCCCTCGCTCTCTTTAAAGGAGGGACTATGACTTCTGTTGTAGTTCTTTTTAGCTCGTACGACCCCGTTCTTGTCGCTCTGTCCGTTCTTATCGCAATTTTTGCTTCCTACGCCGCACTCGACCTTGCAGGACGGGTAACCTCTGCGTACGGCCGGGCACGTTTCGTCTGGCTGAGCGGCGGCGCCATTGCAATGGGAATCGGCATTTGGTCGATGCACTACATTGGCATGTTGGCCTTCCGCCTTCCCATTCCCGTGCAGTACGACTGGCCCACGGTGCTGCTTTCACTGCTGGCTGCTATCTTCGCGTCGGCCGTTGCCCTGTTCGTCGTGAGCCGGCGGACAATGGGAGTGTTCAGAGCTTCGGTCGGCAGCGTCTTCATGGGCGGCGGCATTGCGGCGATGCACTACATTGGTATGGCAGCGATGCGCCTGCCGGCGATGTGCCACTACTCGGTAACACTCGTGAGTTTGTCGGTGGTTCTCGCAATCGTAATTTCGTTTGTGGCGATGTTGCTGACATTTCATTTCCGGAGAGACACCACCTCGTGGGGCTGGCAGAAAGCTGTCAGTGCGCTGGTGATGGGAGCGGCGATCCCCGTCATGCATTACACCGGCATGGCCGCCGCCAGTTTTACGCCTTCGACGGTACCTCAGGACATATCGAGCGCCGTGAGCATCTCTTCCCTTGGTGTCGCAGGTATTACTGTCGTGACCTTCATGGTCCTTGGCCTTGTTCTGCTGACATCATTGGCGGACCGGCGATTTTCGGTCCAGGCTTCAGAACTGGAATCGAGCGAGCAAAGCTATCGCCGCATCATTGAAGCAGCGCTGGATGCATTTGTTGGAATGGATTCGAACGGATTGATCATGGATTGGAATCCGCAGGCGGAGGGAATCTTCGGATGGTCCTCTCTTGAAGCAATCGGACAAGATCTTGCTCAAACGATCATTCCGGATCGGTATCGTAATGCGCACAGAAAGGGTTTACGCCAGTTTCTTGCGTCGGGTGAGGGCCGCATGTTGAATCGGAGGACTGAAGTCACAGGGTTGCATCGGGACGGACACGAATTCCCGATCGAACTGACGATCTCCGCTATTCGGAGGGGTGATTCACACCGATTCGCCGCCTTTATTCGCGACGTAACGGACCAAAAGCGAATTGAGCATGAACGAGAAAAGGCAAAAGAAGCCGCGGAAGCGGCTAACCGGGCAAAGAGCGAGTTCCTGGCCAACATGAGCCATGAAATCCGTACTCCGCTGAACGGCGTTCTGGGAATGACCGATCTGGCGCTGGAGACGGAGCTGACGGCGGAACAGAGAGAATATCTGGAGACCGTAAAACTCTCAGCCGATTCGTTGCTCAGCGTGATTAACGACATTCTCGACTTCTCCAAGATCGAGGCCGGAAAGGTTGACTTTGATCTCGACGATTTCAACCTGCGCGACACTCTCGAAGCGACGCTGAAAACCGTGGCGTTGCGCGCGGACGAAAAAGGGCTCGAGCTTCTGTGCGAGATGGCTCCGGATGTTCCCGAAATGCTCCGAGGAGATTGCAGCCGGCTGCGCCAGGTGGTACTCAACCTCGTAGGCAATGCCATCAAGTTCACGGATGAAGGTGAGGTTGCATTGAGCGTTCAGGTTCAGTCCAGAAACGATGACAATCTTATTTTGCAATTTACGGTATCGGATACCGGCATCGGGATTCCTCTGGAGAAGCAGAAATTGATCTTTCAACCATTCAGCCAGGCGGACACCTCGACGACTCGGAAATACGGAGGCACCGGCCTGGGACTGACCATCTCCATACGCCTCGTGGAAATGATGGGTGGAACGATGTGGGTGGAGAGCGAAGTTGGAGCCGGAAGCCGTTTTCACTTCACTGCGCCGCTGGAGCGCTCAAAGAGACAGATTGAAACCGCCACCATTGCGCGGCCTGAGATCTTACGCAACGTGAAGGTCCTTGTCGTTGACGATAACCGCACGAACCGGAGAATTCTCGAGGGAATGCTGAATCGCTGGCACATGGACGTGACCGCTGCAGACGACGTGGAAGAAGCGCTGGAGCAGCTTTCCTCAGCCAGGAACAAGGAAGAACCCTATGCGCTGATCCTGGCGGATATGCACCTGCCGAACGTGGATGGTTTCGCCTTTATCGAACGAATTAGGCAAAGAGCCGAATTGACTTCGGCCATCATCATGATGCTTACTTCGGCCGGCCACCTGGGGGATGCAGAGCGATGTCGGAAGCTGGGAGTGGCAGCCTATCTGTTGAAACCCATTCGGCAGTCCGAATTGCGCGAAGCAATTGCGCAGGCGCTTGGGGCGAAATCGGAAGACAGCTCAACTCCACTGGTCACTCGAAACTCTTTGCAGGAAACTTCCGAATCCCCAACTCTCCTGAGTGTGCTGGTGGCCGAAGACAATCCGGTGAACCAGAGACTTACAACCCGGTTACTCGAAAAGAGAGGACACCGCGTTGTGCTGACCACCAATGGCCGCGAGGCACTTGAAGCGCTGGAGAAGGACAGTTTTGATCTGGTTCTTATGGATGTGCAGATGCCCGAGATGGACGGATTCGAAGCGACCGCGGCGCTTCGTGAAAGGGAGAAGAAGGAAGGCGCCGGCACGCATCAGCCGGTAATAGCCCTGACTGCGCATGCCATGAAAGGTGATGAGGAGCGTTGTTTGGCTGCCGGGATGGACGGCTACCTTGCCAAGCCGATCCAGCCTCAGCAGCTCGATTCGCTCCTGCAAAGTTACATGGCTCGCCGCATGGAAGCCGTAAACACGCGCGACGGTACAATGAACGCGGGCTAAAGCCCGCGACTACATTTGGGATCAACGTTCAACCTGAATGTAGTCGCGGGCTTTAGCCCGCGTTCACTCCAACTAGAGCGCTCCTTACTTTGCGAGTTTCAGGCTTTCCGCGCAGGTGTTTTCATGCAACTCGTCATTGCCCGAACCAGCACGGCGATACGTTCTCACAAACTCCCAGGGCTTGGTGAATGCCCTGGGATCACTAACCGTGATCTTGTCCTCCAGAACATCCGGACTGCTGAGCCGAAAGCGTTCCGCGATAGTCATGGCATCGCTGTGCGGCGAACCGTAGCGATCGAGCGTGGTATCGTCGCGGAGTCCGACCGTTTCGACCACCAGCGTGTCGCCTTCCCAGTGGCCTGTCGAATAGCCGTTGTAGGATGGGTCCAGATCCTTGGCGGGTTTGCGGCCGTCCAGATAGACCCGGCGATAGCTATCCATCCATTCGCTGAAGAAAGCAATCTTGTCGCGGGTCTGCAGAATTTCCAGCCCGTATTGCGCCAGCGTGAACCAGGGCATGCCTGGAGGCAGGCATCGCGCCACCGGTTCGGTTTCCTCGGATCCGCTTTCCCTGGACACCTGAATCTTGTCGTATTTCGCCTTGTACTCCGGCGTGAAGGACGGCAACTCACCCGCTCTCGGCAGCCACCGAAGGCTGGTTCCTTCTCTGGGTGCATCGGGCGCATTGATTGTGCGCCAGACACCCGAGAAATCCGGGATCTTTGCTTGCGCGGACCCTTGTGAATAGACATGAAGCGGCAGAAGAATCAAGAGGCCCTGAATCGCAAGAATGAAATGCAGGCGTGATGTGATCGTTTTAGCCATCAGTTTCTACCTCCCACAGCTTTACCATCCGAATACGTCGCTCTGACCAGCATGCCGCCCGAAGTGCCGTTCTTTAGCGGATGCACGACGATTGTGACTTTGTCGCCGGGCTTGAGCGTATCTCTGCTCCATCCCTGGCGTTTAAGGTTATCCGGCGTTGCGCCTTCGATTTCCCATTCGGCCATGGCTCCGGTGGCGTCAGGCGCTTTGAGATACACGTGGATATGGGGGTTGGTCCACTTGAATTCCTTCACCTCGCCAACCAGGGTGACTTCTTTGTTGTAATCGAACATGGCGAAACTGTGATGCCCGAATGCAGGCCCAGCCAGGACAAGGGCGGCCGCAAGAATACTCAGAAATCTTGTGGTCATGAATCCTCCCGAAAGTACATGCGACTATACGCGTTAAGACCGAAATCCGGCAAGAACGCTAAGCCCCCTCCCGGATCAACGCGGGCTAAAGCCCGCGTTCTGGATGATCTGGCCCGACAGAAACCATTCCAGGATCAAGATGTGGGAGACTAGACCCATGACCAGGCTCGATGACGATCTGGATGCATTGTTCGAGCTGCCGCTAACAGAGTTCACTGCCGCGCGCAATGCCCTGGCGGCGCAATTGAAGAAGGCCGGGAATGCCTCCGAGGCTGAACGGGCAAAGGCGCTGGTCAAGCCCCCGATCTCGGCGTGGGCCGTGAACCAGCTCTACTGGAAGCATGGAGACGCATTCAAGGACTTGCTTGCGGCGGGCGAGCGCCTCGGCCCGGCCCACGCCTCGCAGCTTGCCGGAAAGGGGGACGACATGCGTGGACTGCTGGCCGCGAGGCGTGAGGCTGTTTCGGATCTGGCGCGTCTCGCGGCTGCACTTCTGCTCGATGCAGGTCACAACCCGACGCCGGACACCATGCGCCGCATCACTACAACACTCGAGGCGTTGTCCACGTATTCGTCATTTTCCGATGGGCCGCGTCCCGGGCGGCTCACGGCCGACGTCGATCCGCCGGGATTCGATTCGATCGCGGCGTTGATTCCCAGCATCGGGCGAGCTGGGCGCCCGGACCCATCAAGGCGGCCTATTCCCTTCCGGCCGCCGAGCGCCGCCGCGAGCCCACCACCAAAGGCTGCGTTGCAGGCTGCAGAGCGAGCCCTCCGCAAGACTCGGACGATGGCGCAGGAGGCGGCCGCGGCCCTGAAAAAAGCCACCGCGCGCCTGAATGAGACAGAGAAGCACAAACGGGAAGCCGAGAAGCGTTTCGAGAAGGCACGCGCTGCTGCAGAAGAAGCGCGACAGCGTCTGCAAAGCGTGACGGCCGAGGCGGAAAAAGCCGCAAGGGCGTTGCAATTTGCGGAACGCGACGTTGAAAAGGCGCGCCAGGAGCTCGAAGCCGGCGGAAATGCAAAAAGCCGGAAACGTTAACAGCCCGTCAGGAGCGCCCCCTCACGCTGTGACTCTGCGCATGTTCGTGGTATTCTCGGCATCCTGAAAGGAGCTACTCCAATGGAACCACAGAAACCGAAGATTCCGGTTGAAGCCATAGACCTCTATAACCGGTATATTCACGGTGAGATCAATCGCCGTGACTTTCTGGAAGGAGCAAAGCGTTTCGCCGTGGTCGGCCTGGGCGCGAAGACCCTCATTGACGCGTTGATGCCGAATTACGCGCTCGGGCAGCAGGTGTCCAGAAACGACGAGCGAATCAAGGCCACATACGAGACCGTGCAGTCGCCCAACGGAAACGGGAGCATCAAGGGCTATCTCGTTCGTCCCTTCAGTGCCAATACACGAACCGAGAACGTAACGAAACTGCCGGGCGTTATCGTCGTGCATGAGAACCGCGGCTTGAATCCTCACATCGAGGACATCGCGCGGCGGTTCGCACTCGAGAACTTCATGGCATTTGCGCCGGATGGACTCACGTCGGTTGGCGGATATCCGGGTGACGATTATAAAGGCGGCCAGCTGTTTATGAAAGTCGATGGAAACAAGATGCGCGAAGATCTCATCGCGTCCGCGCTCTGGCTGAAATCGCGCTCCGACTGCACAGGAAGAATCGGAGCCACCGGCTTCTGCTTCGGTGGCAGCGTCGCCAACAACCTGGCTGTCCGGCTGGGATCTGATTTAGCCGCAGCCGCACCGTTTTACGGCGGGGCTCCGCCGGCCGCTGACGTACCCAGGATCAAAGCCGCGATTCTCGTGCATCATGGCGAACTCGACAAGGCATTGGCCACGGCCTGGCCCGCTTATGAAGCGGAACTGAAGAAGGCCAACATCCCGCATGAAGGCCATATTTATCCGGGCGCCGTTCACGGCTTTAACAATGATGCAACGCCGGAACGTTACAACAAAGCCGCGGCCGATCAGGCATGGCGGCGGACCATCGAATGGTTCAATCAGTACGTGCGCGACGGAGCCGGTTCTTAAAGAATCAGCCGCCAATGACGCGAATTACGCGAACGGAGCATCAACGAATCATTTGATGCTCCGTTCGCGTAATTCGCGTCATTGGCGGCTAATTCTTTCGTGCAGTTCAGTCCTCAGGCTCTTGCTCCCTCCAGTTTCTGTCTTTACTTATTTCCGCGGCGTATAATCCGCGGCAACGCCATTACAGCTGAAGGAGGGTTGCCATGTCTTATGCACGCCGAGTCCGATTGACGGTAGCAGTGGTCGCTGCGGTGATCGCGCTGTCCCAGGCTGTCTATTCCCAGCACGACTCCTATCAAACCATCGATAACTACTTCAAGCTTCCCGAGGAAAGGAAGATCGGATCCACGGCCGGGATCACGATTGACCGCGACGGCAGCAGCGTCTGGGTTTTTGAGAGATGCGGCGCACAATATTGCGCGGGATCGAACGTGGCGCCGATTCTGAAGTTTGATGCGTCCGGAAAGCTGGTGAAAAGCTTCGGTGCGGGAATGTTCGTTCGCCCGCATGGAATCCATGTGGACCGGGAAGGAAACATCTGGGTGACGGACGGAGAGGGACCCGACGGGAAGGATCCCAACAGAAACGGAAAGGGTCACCAGGTTTTCAAGTTCAGTCCGGAAGGCAAGGTCCTGATGACGCTCGGCAAGGCCGGAATCCCCGGAGATGGCCCGGACACGTTCAATCAGCCGTCCGCGGTCCTGATCGCGCCGAATGGCGATATCTTTATCGGGGACGGACACGGCGGCAATTCGAACGCCCGTATGCTGAAGTTTTCGAAGGATGGCAAGTTCATCAAAACGTGGGGAAAGAAAGGGACCGGCCCCGGCGAGTTCGATACGCCCCACACCCTGGCCATGGATTCGCGCGGCCGCTTGTTTGTTGGTGACCGGGGGAACAACCGGATCCAGATCTTCGACCAGGATGGAAAATTTCTCGAAGAGTGGAAGCAGTTCGGACGGCCAAGCGGGCTGTTTATCGACAAGAACGACACTCTCTACCTGGCCGACCATCAGTCGGACGCGAAGACCAACCCAGGTTTCAAAAAAGGCATAGCGATCGGCAGCGCCAGGGACGGCAAGGTCAAGACGTTCATTCTCGATCCCAACCCTGACGGATCGCAGGAAGGCGTTGCGGCAGATGCCAGCGGCAACGTGTACGGATCGCTGACAGGCGGAATGGCACTGAAGAGATACGTCAAGCAGTAGAGCGCGCTCGGAAAGCGAGGACACAATTATGAAGAGAACAACGAGCTTGTTGATCCGAGTGGCGACATGCGCCGCATTGGCGGTCGCCACCGGGATTCTTTGCCTGCCTTTATCGCATGCGCAGAGCGGCGCGCCGAAGTACGAGGCCGATCTGTCCTGGCCGAAGCCGTTGCCGGACCGTTGGGTGCTCGGAGGGTTGGGCGGACTCTGCGTGGATCGCCAGGACCACGTGTTCATCCTCAATCGGCAAGATGTGCTGGACGTCGACCTGAACGCCGGGCGCATGGCGCCTTTCATTATTGAGATCGATCCCGCGGGCAACGTGGTTAATTCGTGGGGCGATCCCAAGCTTCTCGAAACACGCCTTCACAGTTGTCACTTCGATAAGGACAACAACATGTGGATAGCAAGTGCTCCGTCCGGCATGGTGCAGAAATATTCGCACGACGGAAGCAAGCTCCTGCTTCAGATCGGAAAGAAAGGCGTGTTCGATTCCTCTGACGGCACGGCTAAGGGTAAGCCTCTCAATTCGAACGCGGCGCAATTCTTCATGCCGTCCAGCATCTTCGTCGATCGTCAAAACGGAGACGTATACGTTTCCGATGGCGAAGGCGCCGGCAGTAATCGCCGCATCGCCGTCATGGATCGTGATGGGAAATTCCTGCGGCAGTGGCAGCCGGAGGGCATGGAGACGGTGCACTGTCTGACAGTGGCCAACGACGGGTTGGTCTATGTTTGCAACAGGCAGGAAAGCCGGATACAGGTCTACGACAAGATGGGTAACTTCAAAAAGAATATTGAAGTGCCCTGGAAACCGTACACCACGCCACCCGACGGGAAACGTACAGAGACCGGCGGCTCGGCCGTGGCGCTCGATTTATCTCCCGACACGAACCAGAGGCTCATCTATCTCATCAACCAGAACAACGCGCAAATTGAAATCATCGACCGGCAGAGCGGCAAGATTCTGTCGAGTTTCGGCCGCGCCGGACACTTCCCGGGCGAATTCGACCAGCCTCACGGCATCGCGGTGGATTCCAAAGGCAACGTCTATGTCGCCGAAAACCGCGGCAAGAAGGTTCAAAAGTTCAAGGTTGCCGGCCAATAACAATTCGGGGGACAGACTCCGAATTCACCCAATTTCGGGCTTAACGGTTGTTGATTCATGATTGGGTGAATTCGGAGTCTGTCCCCCGAATTATTTTGAATGTAGTCGCTGGCTTTAGCCCGCGTTCAACTGATATGGATTTCAACACTGCAGCGGATTGCCGTTATGCTTTTCAGGCTCTATGCCGACGGCCGAAGTTCACGACAATTGCGGTACTGACGGTTGCGTTGGGAATCGGCGCCGCGACATCGATGTTTACGGTCGTGGATCACGTGCTGTTGCGCCCTCTGCAGTATAAAGACGCCGATCGGCTCGTGACGATCTGGGGTGTTGTAGGCGCGCTCCAAACCGATTCTGTGGTCGGCAGCATATGGAACCGATTCACGTTGTCGTACGAAGACTACGAGGATTGGTTGCATCAGCAGACTGCGTTTGAAGAAACTGCCATATTCGCGACCGGCAAGGCAAGGTTCCTTGGCCGGGATGAAACCCGTACCGTTCACACGGGTCGCGCTTCAGCGAACTTCTTCTCGATGCTGGGTACTCGATTGTTTCGGGGGCGAGCATATGCCGACCATGAGGACGACGCCGTAGTCGTCGCGCACGAGTTCTGGAACTCGGCCCTGGGCGGTGATCCCAACCCGATCGGACGGAAAATTACGCTCGACGGAAGCACAAGAACAGTCGTTGGCATTTTGCAACCGCATTTCGACTTTGCGGGATATGGAGCGAACAATGGACCGAGTCCCGAGATTTGGCAGCCTCTGCGGGTCACCGACCCTGCCAATCCGGATTATGAGGTTATCGGTCGGCTTCGAGTCGGAATACCCCTTTCGGACGCGGAACGACAAACAGACCACATATTCCGTGACCTGCGCTTTGCATTTCTGAATCAGCTCCCATCATTGGACAAGCGGCATGGGGCCCGCCTGGAACCCAGACGCGATGTCGAAACCAGCGAGGCGAAAACTCCGCTTATCATCATGCTGCTTGCTTCCGGGCTGCTCCTGTTGATCGCGTGTGGCAATGTTGCAAATCTGCTCCTTGGCGAGGCCAAAGGACGAGAGCACGAGGTCGTTGTGCGATCCGCGCTTGGGGCAAGCAGGAGTCGTATTGTTCAACAGCTGATTTTCGAAAGCCTGCTGATTTCAACAATAAGTGGCATTCTCGGATCCTGCGTCGCGTGGCTGAGCATCCGCGGCCTGCTTTGGTTTGCACCACCGGGATTGCCGCGGATCAACGAGATCGGCGTGGACGGGAGGATATTGCTGTTCGCGGCCATTCTTTCGGCAGCGTGTGGTATCGCTTTCGGTTTGGCTCCTGCGATGGCGCTCACTCGTACCAATCTGATGGATACGCTGAAGAACCGCGGACAACACCGGGGATCGGCGACAAGCGCGTCGCAGGGTGCGGTGATAGTTGCGGAGATTTCGATCTGCTTTGTGCTTCTCGTTGGTGCGGCACTTCTGGCGCAAAGCCTGGTCCGGCTTAGCCATGTGGATCCGGGATTGAATCCGAACAATTTGCTCGCTGTGCAGATTGCGCTTCCGATGCAAGGCTACAAGGAATCGCAGCTTCCATCCCTGTACCAAAAAATCTCCGCGGACCTGGAGTCATTGCCGGGAGTCACTGCGGTCACAGGTTCATCGGCCGCTCCGTTCCAGGATTTTCGCGCGGTCAGCGCGGTCACCATCGATGGAAAGCCGGCCGTCATTGAGAATCGAACGATTTGGCCGAATTATTTCGATGCTGTTGCAGGCCGCTTCATCGAAGGCAGGACTTTTACCGCAAAAGAAGCCGGCGACGAATCGAACGTCATCATTATCAACAAAAGCATGGCGCGTCAGTTTTGGCCGAACGAAAGCGCGATCAACAAGCGCATCGAATATTTCAACCAGAAGGCGACTATCATCGGCGTCACTGATGATGTGAGGCAGCTTGGTCTGGGTGTATCGCCTCCACTCATGTACTACAGCCCGATGAGCACGGACTTCACGTTCACTGTTCTGATCCGAACCTCCCAGGATCCGCTCAACCTCGCGCCCGCGGTCCGAAGCCGCCTTCGGTCGATTGATAACAATATTGCGATTAATTGGATCGAGCCGATGCAGGCTCTCGTTCGTGCGTCGTTCTTACAGGAACGTTACAGGACGCTGCTCATCACCGTGTTTGCGCTCAGCGCTGTCTCACTGGCAATAGTGGGACTCTACGGAGTGATGTCCCGATACGTTGCATATCGGTACCGCGAACTGGGGATTCGCCTCGCGATTGGAGCGCAGCCACGACGCGTCCTCGCGTTAATCCTTTACAAAGGGTTGATTCTCACCGCAGCCGGAATTTTTATCGGGGGGATAGGCGCCGCATGGGCAACCCGCATTCTGTCGAAATATCTATTTGGGATTGGCCGTCTTGACGTTTCCACATATGCTGCAGTCGCCCTCGTCTTAACGGCTGTCGCATTGCTCACGGCATACGCTCCTGCTCGAAGGGCATCGAGAATCGATCCGGTGCAATGTCTCAGGGCGGAGTAGTCGGCGAATTCATTCGCGGTGCGGAAGCTCGACCGGTTTCCCATGTGGAGTGTGCCGGTACGCGTCCGCCCAGGCCTCCTTGCGTTCAAGGAGTGTCTCCGGATCGCTCAAGCCTTTCGCGGCGACCAGGCGTTCGAGAGCGGTCAGCCAATGTTCGTAGTAATGCGAACCATCATCGGGCTCGCCGCGATCAGCGGCAGCTTTCAACTCATCCGCCAGTGCAGCCGCCCATTCTTTCCACGTGAAATAGCCTTGTTCGGAGAGTCTTACAGCGAGCGCGAACGCTTGAGCTTGCCACGGTTCCGCGAATACGGGCCCATCTTCATCAAGCGGGATGCGGGCGAATGAAGCGGATTCCTCAAAATTCAATTTCGATTTAGACGTGCTCAAGGTAATCGTCCCACATATCGATGTGAATGAAGTCACGCGGCGAGGCACTTTCACCCCACAATTCGCGCGCGGCGAACCGCACGGAGTAGACGTGCTGGCGCTTTTCGCCAAGAAAGTGAGCATTGGTGTCCGGGAAGCTGTAGACGCCGTGATCGCGCGCGATCGTGCCCGTCTTGCCGCGAGCGTAGCGCGGTAAACGTGTGTGATTGACGGGGTTCGCGTTGCGGGCTCGGACACGCTGGCCGACCTTGAAAAGCGGCCGTACCTTCGGATCATTGCTCGGCGGAATCCCACGAGTGAGAAACCTGGAAGACATCGATGGCAACAGTGCCGGCGTCGCCTTCGGAGAACCAGGACTGGGCTTACCGCTTTCGAGCTCCTCCTTTGTGACCAGGCCAAACTTGACGACTTGTTCCGCAAGCCGGACCACCCACCGTTCGTAATAGCTCATGCGGAGATAATCCGCCGGAGGCAACAGCTCGAGTCCGTGGCGGTCTGTGTCGAGATTCCATTTGCGCAAGGCACGCACCGCCCGGTTCAGGGAATATATGCGCCCCTCCCATGGGGCGTGGAATACGGGTTCATTGCTTTCGGATTGGACGGGGCCCATATTCTGCATGCCGCCCATATCGTGCACGCCATTCATACGCGCCCTCCCGGCCGTGATACTGCCACTTTTGCGACGCCGATCATTGCGTCACGCGTAACGATTTCCGCAAGCTGCTCCTCTGTCATATTGTCGGTGCCGGCGGGCCGTTCCGGAAGGACAAGGTACCTCAACTCTGCAGTGCTGTCCCAGACGCGCACTTCAACATCTTCCTGCAAGTCGACTCCAAACTCGCGGAGCACGCCACGCGGGTCGATTACCGCTCGAGACCGGTAAGGCGCAGACTTGTACCAAACGGGCGGCAGGCCGAGAACCGGCCATGGATAGCAGGAACACAGCGTGCACACGACCAGGTTATGTATCCTTGGCGCGTTTTCCACGACTACCATGTGCTCGCCTTGACCGCTCGTGTAACCCAATTCGGCGATGGCATCGGGGGCATTCGCCAGCAATCTTTTTTTGTAGGTGGAGTCGGCCCAGGCGCGCGCAACTACGCGCGCTCCGTTGCGGGGACCAACCTTATGTTCAAAGGTATCAACCAGAGCATCGAGCGCTGCGGAATCCACAAGCCCCTTTTCAACCAGCAAGGATTCCAATGCCTTCACCCGTAGCGCGACGTCGGAAGGAACCGCCTGGTGCTCGTGATCGTGAGCCCCCGGCCCTTGACCGGCGCTGAGCGGCGATTCGGCCGCAAGAGCCGCAGCGCCGGCTGCGACACCCTTGATAAAGCCACGTCGTCCGACAGAACCTTTTTTGGATTTCGCCATGAGGCGGTTGTATAGCAGGCTGCGGCGACGTGCAAGGTATTTGTAGGCGCATCTGGTATATTCGGGGACGCCGATGACAAAGCGATGCATGGTTATGTTGCTGGCGTTCGTTTTCGCATTCGTGGTCGAGACTGCGGCCGAGGCCCAGTCGCCGGCGGCCCCTGAAATCGTGATCGTATCCAACGGGACGGCCATGCTGCGAGCGCTACTCTGGCGCCCGCAGGGCCGTGGTCCATTTCCTGCTGTGTTGCACAGTCACGGGAGCGGCCGCACGCCGGAGGAACTCGAACGGCTCGGGCCGTACGAGCGGCAGGCCGATGCGCTCGGACCTGTTTTCGCGCGGCATGGCTATGTCTTTATGTACCTGTTTCGCCGTGGTGTCGGGCTCTCCACCAGCGAAGGCGCCAACAGCGTGGACCTGATGGAACGCGAACTCGCTGCTCGTGGGCAGGACGCGCGCAACTCCCTGCAGCTGCAGCTGCTCGAAACCAGAGAGATGAGCGACGCCCTCGCCGGGCTCGCGTTCTTGCGCTCCCTTCCAGAAGTCGACGCGGGCGATGTGGCGATTACCGGAGACTCATTCGGCGGATCACTGACATTGCTCCTCGCCGAGCGCGAACCCGCCGTTCGGGCAGCAGTCGTCTTTGCATGCGCGGGTTATAGCTGGGATCGTTCGGCGCTGTTGCGCGCGCGACTCCTTGCGGCTGTCGGCAAGTCGTCGGTGCCGTTCTTCTTCATTCACGCCGCAAACGATTACTCGGTCGCGCCGGGTAAAGCCCTGGATGCCAGGCTGCGGCACCTCGGCAAGCAGCACCGCTTGAAGATCTATCCACCGGTTGGTCGGACCGCGGAGGAAGGGCACTCTTTCGTCTATCTTCGCGTGGCCAGTTGGGAGCCCGAGGTGTTCGCCTTCCTGGACCAGCACCGTCGAAAGTGAATCCGCATCGAAAAAGTTGCCAGAACACCCTGAAGAGGGCATCCTAAGGAGCATTGGAAAACCTGGGTTCGAAACAATTTCAAAGGAAGGAAGATTTGCCATGAGCGGAGCGAAACTTCTTGCAGGGATCATAGTGGGTACGACTTTATTGGGCCTGGCTTTCGCCGGTCTTGTGATGGGACAAACCTCGTCTCCTTCAGCGCTGACAGGTAAGGTGACCTCGCAGGCGGAAGGTGCGATGGAAGGTGTGATCGTCGGCGCAAAGAAGGTGGGCTCCACCATCACCACCTTGGTGTTGAGCAATGCGCAGGGCCAGTACAGCTTCCCGCGCGAGAGGCTGGAACCCGGCAAATACGCCATCAGCATACGGGCCGTCGGATTCGAACTCCAGAAGACGTCGGTCGATGTGACGGCGCAAACCGCTCAACTGGATCTGCAACTGGACAAGGTAACAAGCAACTCGAAGCTGGCGATGCAACTCTCCAACGGCGAGTTACTCATGAGCGTTCCGGGAACCCAGGATCAAAGGTCGGCGCTCGCGGGTTGCGTCAATTGCCACACGCTGCAGCGAGTCCTGTTCTCTCGTTTCAGCGCAGATGAGATGACACAAGTGGTCCAACGCATGGCCATGCATACGAACAACTCGTCGCCCTTGCATCCCTGGATGCGTCCGACCGAGGGACCCGCACGCCCGCCGACAGCCGGACAGGTCAACCTCGGCAAATACCTCAGCTCGATTAACCTGAGTGCCGCCGACACTTTTGAATTCCCATTGAAGACGTTACCGCGGCCCAAAGGCAAGGCCACCCAGGTGATCTACACCATGTACGACTTGCCGCGGCCGGATTCCTCGCCGCACGACGAAGTGTTTGATGCGCAAGGGAACGTTTGGTACTCGGACTTTAATTCTCAGTTTATCGGGAAGCTCGATCCCAAAACCGGCAAGGCCGTGGAATACGCCGTTCCACAATCCCGTTTAGGCCAGATCGCCCAGGGCGGTCTCCAGATCGACATTGATAAGGAAGGGCGGATCTACTTCGGAAACATGTCGCAGATGCAGATCGTCCGGTTCGACCCGAAGACCGAGAAGATGGAGACGTTCAAGTCTCCGGTTCCGGAGTCGGATTTTGGAGATGGCCATCTGACCATGATTGACCCTGCGTTCCAGTCCGTGGATGGCAAGATATGGGCCAATGTCGCATTCGCTACCGGGAAGGCGGGCGGCACCTGGCATATCGACCTGGCGACCAACACATGGACTCGCGTTACTTACCCGCCCGGGAGTCCAGGCGCTGGAGCCTACGACGTTGTGGCGAACTCGAAAAACAACATGTACGGCATGCAGATGAATAACGACAAGATTTGGGTGACGGACGGTAAGACTCTGCAAACCGTCTGGTATGACTTTCCCACGAAAGGCGCGGGCTGCCGCCGAGGACACGTCGATTCCCAGGATCGCTTGTGGTGTGGTGTATTTAACGGCAACGCGGTGGCGATGTTCGATCCGAAGACGCAGAAGATCACGGAGTGGAAGGTTCCCACACCGTGGACGCGTCCTTATGACGCGCAGTTCGATGACAAGGCATACGTCTGGACTGCCGGAATGGACAACGATTTCGCTGTCCGGCTGAATACCCAGACCGGGGAATTCACGGAGTATCTACTGCCCCACGAAACCAACGTTCGCCACGTGGAGGTGCAGAAGTCCGGAACTTTCTCCAGCTTGTGGCTGGGGGATCAGCACGGCGGCACAATTGTTCGGGTCGAGCCTCTGGTTCCGTAACCGGCGGCTTGTCGGCGGTCATAGACCCCCGCCACAGTTGCGCAAAGCCCACGCGAGTTAGCAAACTCTGAAGCCCACATTCAATGGGTTGCACGCCACGCACCTGGAGGTGCATGATACGAGCACTATTCACGATTCTCGCGAGGGAATATGCGTCAATGGTCTCGAAGCGTCATCATGGCTGCTGCAACGGCTGTCCTGGTTATTTCTGTTTGGCTGACTGTGCAGGCGCAACAGAAAGCCGACCCATCCATCCGCATCACCGCGAACGATCTCGGAGGTGTCGTGTCCGGATCGAACGGCCCGGAAGCGGGCGTCTGGGTGATCGCGGAGACCACCGATCTTCCGACCCAATTCGCAAAGATCGTCGTCACGGATGATCGAGGGCGATACGTCATCCCGGATCTTCCCAAAGCGACCTATAAGGTCTGGGTGCGCGGATACGGGCTCGTCGACTCGCCCAAAGTGCAAACACCTCCAGGCAAAACCCTGAACCTCACCACGGTGGCTGCGCCGACCGCAGCGGCTGCGGCCCAGTACTATCCGCCGGTCTACTGGTTTTCTCTGATGAGAGTTCCGGCCAGGAGCGATTTCCCATTGCCGAAGATCAAGAGCCAGGGTGAATGGCTGACCGTCGTGAAGAGCGGCGCTTGCCAATCGTGCCACCCGCTGGGAACGCCGGGAATGCGGACGATCAGCGATGAACTCGGCAAATTCCGGAACTCGGCCGAAGCGTGGGCGAAGCGTCTTCAGGCCGGCAGCGCGATGAATCTCATGGCCCGGGATATCAACCGGCTCGATACCGATATCGCATTGAACCTGTTTGGAGACTGGACAGACCGGATCGCTGCAGGCGAATTGCCGTTCGCCAAACCCACCCGGCCGCAGGGCATCGAGCGCAACGTCGTGATCACCTTGTGGGACTGGGGCCACACGACATCGTATTTGCATGACGCCGTCTCAACGGATCGGCGCAATCCAAGGCTGAATGCCAACGGTAAGATTTACGGCTCGCCTGAGGACAGCACGGATTTCGTTCCGATCCTCGACCCGAAAACGAATACGGCAAGCGAAGTGAAGCATCCTGTCCGCGATCCGAACACACCGAATGTGAAGACCAATCCAATAGGGCTCTCGCCCTTCTGGGGGCCGCAACCCATCTGGGACAATCAGACCCTGAATCACAATCCGATGTTCGACGAAAAAGGCAGAATCTGGTTCACTCCGCGGATTCGCGCTCAGGCGGACCCGGATTTCTGCAAAGACGGATCGACTCACCCGTCGGCCAGGGCGTTCCCGCTCACGGAATCGAACCGGCATCTTTCGATGTACGACCCGGCATCGGGAAAGTTTACGTTGATCTCCACCTGCTTCCCAACGCATCACCTCAACTTTGCCTCGGACGCAAATCAGACGCTGTGGACCAGCGCCGGGATCGGCGGTCCCGGCGTCATCGGCTGGCTCAACAGGAAGATGTTCGAGGAGACCGGAGACGAAGCGAGGTCGCAAGGCTGGACACCCTTCATCCTCGATACCAACGGCAACGGCAAGCGCGACGCGTACGTGGAGCCCGATCAACCTGTCGATCCTGCGAAGGATAAGCGGGTGGCAATCAACACCTACGCCGTCGCAGTGAGTCCGGCAGATGGCGCGGTCTGGGGAACAGTGGTGGCATACCCGGGTTATGTGGTTCGGCTGGCGCCCGGCGCCGATCCCACGCACACGGCGCTGGCGGAAATCTACGAAGTGCCGGCCCCGGGCTTCGGACCACGCGGCGGCGACATTGCGAGCGACGGTGTCTATTGGGTCTCGCTGGCGAGCGGTCATCTCGGAAGTTTCGACCGGCGCAAGTGCAAGGTCCTCAGAGGTCCCACAGCCACAGGAAAACATTGCCCCGAGGGCTGGACGTTCTATCAACTGCCTGGGCCTCAATTGAAAGACGTACCGGATCCGGGCAGCGCCGAGTCGAGCTATTACACCTGGGTCGATTGGTACGACACATTCGGCCTGGGCCGTAACGTGCCCATTGTCATGGGCAACCTCAACAGCTCGATATTCGCTCTGGTCAACGGCAAGCTCATCAATTTCACCGTTCCTTATCCGATGGGCTTTTTCGCCAAGAATGTCGATGGCCGCATCGACGATCCGAACGCCGGGTGGAAGGGCAAGGCTCTGTGGTCCACCTACGGCAGCAGAACCAATTTCCACCTCGAGGGCGGCGTGGCGAACCGGCCGAGGGCCGTGAGAATTCAGCTTCGGCCCGATCCGCTCGCGAGGTGAAGGTGGCAGAATCAGCCGAATAATTCTGGGGACAGACTCCGAATTCCGTGAAAAGCGGCTCAGGAAGAGCCGCACGGAATTCGGAGTCTGTCCCCAGAATTATTCTTTCTTTGTGCCTTCGTGCCTTTGTGGTTACTCTTACTTTACACACCGCGCGGCTTTATTGGATGGGTCGGTCGGATCCAATACTCTTCCACGCCTGTCGCGATAGACCTGATGGCAGTTGAGGCACGAGTCCGCGACCAGATTGGTGATATCGCTCACGGCTTCCTGATTTCTGGACTGCGCTGCCTTGTAAGCAGCCTTACCCGCCTCCGCAAGTTCGATCGTAAACTTCACCCATTCGGGGTCGTTGACAGGGACAGGCTTTCCGTTCTCGCACCGGCGTCCCGGCGTCAACATGAGAGGCGCCGACTCCGCCAGGGCCACGGCGGCGTAATCCACGAGTTCCCATCCTTTATAGATGCCGCCTCCCCAGATAACCCAGTTGAAGCCGCCTGCAGACACCGTGCCCTCGGCCGGGGTCGTTGGGGCCCCGGGATCGACGCTCTGCACGGTGAACAAGATATTCGAGCTTGGGAAGAGAATCCCGCGCATCACCTGTGCCATGTTCCCGGCCGGTGGGAAGGAAGGCGCCTGCGCGGCGTTCGTCGCCGGCTTCGGCGGAGCAGTGTTCCCGGCAGGCCAGGTGATCTTCTGGAGCGCGGCCTCGTCAGCAGCAAGCTCGGTCCGTCCGGTGGGGAACTTGCCGACTTGCAGTACATAGGCCACGATGTCTGCCGTTTGCTGCGGGGTGAGCTTCCCCGGGGCGTTCTGGGGCATTGTGTTCCGGATCTTGCCGGCAAGTTCCGACAGAGGCTGCTTGTCCCAATCCGCGATGAAACTGTCTCCGGCAAGCGGGGGGCCGAGACGGCCTTCCAGCATTTCGCCGTGACACAACGCACACTGGTTCTGGTAAATGGCCTGGCCGCGCTTTGCCTGCTCCTCGGTGTACACACCCTGCCTCACGGTTTGCGACTGTTGGGCGTATATCGTGAGCGAGAACAACGCCAGACTCAGCGCGCAGCAGCCTGACAAGATACTGAGCGATACCGTTCGTGGCACATTTACCTCCCGAAGAAAAACTCGCTGAATCATAGCACGTACCCTTCGGGGAACATCAAAACGGAGCGGGAGTTGAAGCCCGCGACTACATTCTTGGATAAGGGGATCGAAACCACAAAAAGCACAAGAGGCACAAGAGGTTTGAGTCCCTTCTTGTGCCTCTTGTGCTTTTTGTGGTTTCGATCCCCTTTTTTTTTGAGTTGGATGGCCCGCCGCCCTTACCATTAACCAATTTCCAGAACAGAGGAGGTCAGGATGAAACGCGCATCCGCAATCGCGATCGGGCTGCTCATCACCGGACTCGCAGGTTTCCAATATTCGAATGAAGCGGCGGGCCAGACCGCAGCGGGGTGGACCACGCTTTTCGATGGCAAGAGTCTGGCGGCCTTCAACCCCGTTGGCGATGCGAACTGGCAACTGATGGAAGGCCTGGTTCAGGCGAACAAGGGCAACGGTTTTCTGGTCTCGAAGACGTCCTATGGCGACTTTCAGTTGAAGGTTGAATTCTGGGTCGATGACGATGCGAACAGCGGAGTTTTCCTTCGTTGCTCGAATCCAAAGGAGATTACGGCCACAAATGCCTATGAGGTGAATATTTTCGACAAGCGGCCCGACCAGGCTTACAGAACCGGAGCCATCGTCGACGTGGCCAAGCCGCTCAGCAACATCAATGCGGGAGGCCGGTGGAACACTTTCGAGATCACGGCGCAAGGCTCGCACCTGACTGTGACCTTGAATGGAACCCGCACGGTGGATGTTCAGCACAGCGGTCATGCACGGGGGCCGTTCGCGCTTCAGTACGGCGCCGGCACGGTGAAGTTTCGCAACGTGCAGATCAGGCCGATGTAGAGCGCTGATCGGGCGTAAATGATCCGCATCGACAAATCTCGGTTTCGGGTAAAACCCGGCAAAAAGATCCGGCTGTCCGACTACGATCCCGCAGATACGAGTCTCATGCCCGACAAGACGAAAGCCCTGGTCAGGATCCAGAAAGACGTTCGGAAACTGCAGAAACTTCAGGATCGCTTTTACGCCGAACATCAACGAGCACTCCTGGTTGTGCTTCAGGGAATGGATGCGAGCGGTAAGGACGGCACAATCAAGCACGTAATGAGGGGTCTCAACCCGCAGGGATGCTCGGTTGTGTCTTTCAAGGTTCCGGATGGGGAGGAATTGGATCATCACTTTCTATGGCGTATCGAACGTGCCATGCCTCGCCATGGGCACATCGGCGTGTTCAACCGATCTCACTATGAAGATGCGCTTGTCGGCCGGGTTCACAAGCTCGTGCCGAAAAAAGTGTGGAAAAAACGTTATGATCAGATTAACCGATTCGAGGAGCTCGAGAGCGAACTGGATACGGTCATTTTGAAGTTCTTCCTTCACATCAGCAAAGACGAGCAGAAAAAGAGGCTTGAAGAACGCCTCCAATCCCCGGAGAAAAACTGGAAGTTCTCACCGGCAGATGTAAAGGAACGGAAGCTTTGGAACGACTATCAAGACGTTTATGAGGACATTCTCAACAAGTGCAGCACCGAATCGGCTCCCTGGTACATCATTCCAGCCGATCATAAATGGTTTCGGAACTGGATGGTCGCAACGGTTATTGTTGGCACGCTGGAATCGCTCAACCCACAGTATCCGCCGCCCAGGGCAGATCTGTCGAAGATACGAATTGAATGAGGAATTCACGAATTGACGCGCGGCGAAAAAAGTCGTGTAATCGAGGGCTGCACAGGAGGCTCAATTACTTTTGGAATATAGGAGGACGTTATGCCACTTCGTTTGGGAGCGACTGCTCCCGACTTTACAGCGGAGACGACAGAGGGCAGGATCAACTTCCACGATTGGATCGGTGACAAATGGGCGATGTTGTTCTCACATCCCAAGGACTTCACTCCCGTTTGCACGACCGAGCTTGGCTATGTAGCGAAGCTTAAACCGGAGTTCGATAAACGGAACGTGAAGGTCATAGGTTTGAGTGTGGATTCAGTAGAAGACCACAAAAAGTGGTCCAGGGACATCGAGGAGACACAGGGGACAGGGCCAAACTATCCGATGATCGGCGATCCGGAGCTTCAGGTCGCCAAGTTGTATGACATGCTGCCCGCGGAAACAACAGGCGGCGCATCAGGCCGCACGGCGGCCGACAACGCAACCGTTCGCAACGTCTACATTATCGGCCCCGACAAGAAGATCAAACTGATGATCACCTATCCCATGACCACAGGCCGCAATTTCGACGAAATCCTTCGCGTGATCGACTCGATCCAGTTGACCGCCGCGCACAGAGTTGCCACGCCCGCGAACTGGAAGGACGGCGGCGACTGCATTATCGTGCCGGCCGTAAGTGACGAAGAAGCCAAGGCGAAGTATCCCCAGGGCTGGAAAACGCTGAAGCCGTACCTGCGGCTCGTCAAACAGCCGAAATAGCTGGTTGACCGCGGGCCAAAGCAGGACAGGGAACCAGAAGATCTGACCAATGCTCAATTCCCAATTCTCATCCGATGAGAATTGAGAATTGAGCATTGGTCAGATCTTCTGATTCCTCACAAGCTGGTCTGCATGAGACGCTTCAGCGTTTTGATGGCGCGCTCGTTTCGTTTGTAAAACGTCCACTGCTTGATTCGCCTCGCGCGCAGGAATCCCGCATCTACCAGAATGTTGAGGTGCTCACTCGCCGTCGGTTGGCTCACCTGCAGCTTGCGGGCAATGAAGAGCCCGCAGACTCCATCCTTGACGAGATCTCCATCCACCTGAGGGGGGAAGTGTTTCCGAGGCGCCTGCAGCCACTGCAGAATCCGGCGTCTGGTATCGCTGGCGACGGCGCGAAAGGCAAGATCGATATCCATATAGCAATTAGGCAACTGCCTAACTATAATTGCTTCTCGTGGCAGTCCGTGATGAAAAAATGATCTCCCCCGACTGGCCCGCCAGCCGTGAAGAGATCGCAACTGTGGCCAGGCAGATCCGACCCTATATCCGGCGGACCCCGGTTCTCGAGGTCTCCGGAGCGGATCTCGGCGCCGCCGTCCAATCCATCGTCTTCAAACTGGAACTGCTGCAGCATTCCGGATCATTCAAGGCGCGCGGCGCATTCACGAACATGTTGAAGCGCGAGGTGCCTCCGGCGGGAGTGGTCGCGGCGTCAGGCGGCAATCACGGAGTCGCAGTAGCTTACGCCGCCAGGACTCTCGGATGGCCCGCGACAATCTTTGTGCCTTCCGTTGCCTCGCCTGCAAAGCTGGCGCGCATTCAGGGTTATGGAGCAACCCTCAAAATTGCCGGAGATCGATACGCCGATGCTCTCGCCGCAAGCGAAGAGTGGGCGCTTCGTTCCGGGGCGCTTCCCATTCATGCCTACGACGCGAAGGAGACAATCGTCGGCCAGGCGACTCTCGGAATGGAGCTTCAGGAACAATGTGCGGATCTCGACGCGCTGCTGGTCGCGGTAGGCGGCGGAGGATTGCTCTCCGGAATCTCCTGCTGGTATGCGGGAGCGATCCGGGTCGTTGGTGTCGAGCCGGAGGAAGCGCCAACAATGACGCTCGCGCTCGAAGCCGGACGGCCGGTCGATTCGCCGGCGAGTGGAATCGCGGCAGACTCGCTCGCTCCAAAGCGCGTCGGCGAACTGGTATTTCCAATCGTTCAGCGCTACGTCCATAAGGTTTTGCTGGTTTCGGATGAGCAGATTGTTGCAGCACAGCAGAAGCTGTGGGATTCCTTGCGGATTGTTGCAGAACCCGGCGGCGCCGCAGCATTCGCCGCACTCATGTCCGGGCGTTACGAAGGTACGTCCCGGGAGCGCGTCGGCGTTGTCTTGTGCGGGGGAAACACGGAGGCTGTCAGGTTCCTGCCTTGATTGACACCGAAAAATCCTGCATGTAGCATCGAGGAAATCCTGGAGGACAAACATGAGCCATCGATTTTTCGTGTCAATGCTCGCGCTGGCAGTCCTGGTAACCGTTCCCGCTTTGGGCCAGACTCCGAAACCCGCGGCAAAGACCACGGCGAAGAAGTGGACCCCGCCAAAGACTCCATGGGGCGATCCGGACCTGCAGGGTTCATTCACGAACGTGAGTGAGAATGGTACACCTCTCGAACGCCCCGATCAGTTCGCGGGGCGGCGGCTCGAAGACATTAAAGGAGAAGAACTGGCTGCCTTAAAACAAGCCGCCCAGAAACGAACGCTCGAAAACTTCCAGGGCCCGCTCCATGCTCTGGAGGGCTGGTGGCAACCGGACCTCAACATGGTGAAGGGAAGTCAGGCCTGGCTGGTTGTCGATCCGCCCGATGGCAAAATTCCTCCACTCACACCTGAGGCCAGAGAACGAGCGGCCGAACGCGCCGAAGCGAGGCGCAACAGCGGACGCGGTCCTGCCGATTCCTGGAAAGACCGCAGCTTATACGACCGTTGTATCTCGCGTGGATTGCCGGGCTCCATGATGCCGGCCATCTACGGCAACTCGTATCAGATCGTGCAGGCCCCGGGCTACGTCGCGATCACTTATGAGATGATCCACGAGACTCGCATTATTCCCCTCGACGGGCGTCCGCACGCGGGCGCGAATTTCCGCTCCTATATGGGTGATGCGCGTGGCCACTGGGAAGGCGACACTCTGGTCATCGAGACCACGAACTTCAGGAACGAGGGAATCTACCGGGGCGCGAACCCCTCGACATTGCGTCTGATCGAACATTTTACGCGCGTTGCGCCCGATACGGTGAAGTGGGCCGTTACCGTCGACGATCCGGCGACCTGGACCAGGCCCTGGACCTTTTCGATGCCTTTGACCATCGAGGGTACGCAACCGGTTTTGGAGTACTCATGCCACGAGGGCAATTTAGGCCTGCGGAACATCCTCAGCGCTGCTCGTGCCGAAGAGAAAAAGGCTGACGAAGAAGCCGCGAAAAAGAATGCCAGGTAATGCATCCCGGTCGGAGGGAAATCTGATGCAAACAAAGTTGCTGGTTCCGGCTGCCGTTATCGGTCTGCTGCTGGCCGCCATGCCGGCCCGGGCTCATCATGCATTTGCAGCTGAGTTTGACGCAAACAAGCAGGTCACGCTGCGAGGGACGATCACTAAGATGGAATGGATCAATCCGCATGCCTGGCTCCACGTGGATGTGAAAGGGCCCGACGGCAAAACGGTGAATTGGGCGATTGAACTCGGTCCGCCGAACTCGCTGATCAAACGAGGCTGGACGAAGACATCCGTTCCGGCCGGGGTCGAAATTTTCGTTGTGGGTTACCAGTCCAAGGACGGTGCGAACCGGGCAAACGGCCGCGACATCACTCTTCCCAATGGCACAAAGCTCTTCGCCGGCTCATCCGGCACAGGCGCTCCTTATGAGATACCTGTTAAGTAGAACTGTTGTTCGTGTAACCGTCACGCTGGCGGTTGTTGCGGGATTTGCCGCGGCCGCCCAAAACGCTCAGGGCCCGGAGAAGAGAATCACTCCGGCCGAAGTCCAGTGGCCGGCAGCGGCGGGAGCCGCAACCGGTACATCCGGTGTGACGGGAATTCAGACCGTCGTCCTCAAGGGGGATCCTGCCAAGGGCGGTCCTTCCGACACCGTCTATGCCGATCCGCGTAACGATCCGGCAAAGCAACAGAAGTGAGCAGTTTGTGTGAGGCTTAGTGTCCAGATTGATTGAAACTCTCGCCGCCGAACTGGAACGCCCGCGCGAACTGTCGGCCCGGGTCGTCAACTATATTGCCGGGAACTACGATGTTGAGAACGACGGCATCGGTTCGTTCCTTGTCGGCGAGTTGCCCAGGCTGGAAGACTACGAGCTCGACCTGATTCTTTCCCCCGTCTTTACACCGAAGTTGGCGGACCAGGCCATATTCGCTGAGCTGCTCGGCAGCGATCCCGTTCCGCGGGAGCAATGGCCCGCCTTGATTCAAGAGCTTGCCGCCCGTCCGACTCTCGCGCAACTCATCACTGCTGACGGCCGGTCGCATTCCGTGCCTTTGCGCGAAGTGACCCTGGAGCGTTACGTCCATCGCCTGCGCCTCGACGCCACGATTCCCGACTCGCTCTTCAAGCTCCTCGATCGAACTCCGCCCATCACTGACCGCCCGATGCTCAAGGCTGTCGCCCGCCGCGCTGTTTGGGACAACGATGCCCGTCGCAACATCCTGGCGCGCTACCTGGCGGCCGCCGCGGACCGAGGCAGCTACCGTCTCGACGACGCAGTTGAACTGCTCAACCTGGTCGAGAGCCATAAGCCTGCCAATGTGGATGATCTGATCGCGTGGATTCCGCGCAGGCAACAAGCGCTGCAGGAGCAAATCAACGTCGCCTCCAGCCCGAGAGCGTTCTTCAGCGGGCACGTCGAACAGCTGCACGGCGGCGAACGCGACCAGCGCCAGCAGGATGATGTCCGCTTATCCGCGAAGGAAAACGAATTCGCGTTTCTGGAGCGCCTGCAGCAAGTGTTGTCCGGCTGATAAATTCGGGGACAGACGTATAAATCCCCAATTACGAATCAAAGAACGATTGACCGTAATCGGGGATTTATACGTCTGTCCCCGAATTTATCTTTTGTGGCTTCTTTGTGTTTAATTCTGCCCCAGTCGTTGCAGAACCTGCAGTGCTCGCTCCCGCATGGATGGATCGGGACTCTCGGCCGCCTTGCGAAGATGGGAAAGCGCTCCCGATAAATCCCCCGACCTCGCCAGCGCTATACCATAGTTGAATTGCGCTTCGGCATAGTCCGGCTTGAGCCGAATGGCCGTTTCGAATTCATAGCGCGCCTCGCCGAAACGGCCGGCTGAAGCAAGCACGCTGCCCAGGTTGCTGTGCGCTTCCGCATAATCCGGCTGGATCCGGAGTGCTTCTCGAAAGGCCGATTCGGCTTGCGGTAAGTCTCCGCTTTCGAGCCACACGCCACCGAGACTGTTGCGGGCTTCAGACATGTCCGGGTCGAGTTCGACAGCCTTTTGAAAGGCTGCCAGGCCATCGGACGTTGAGCCCCCGCCCAGGTAAACCAGACCAAGTTGGTGCCACGTGGCTGCGTCGCGAGCATCGACTGCCAGAGCCCGTTTGAGGATCTCGGCGGCACGTGCAAGCTGTCCTGAAGATCTCAAGCTGAAACCAAGTCTTTGGAGCGCTATCAATGAGTCCGGCCGGCGCCGGACCGCCTCTTCATAAAGAGGAATCGCCTTGTCCATTTGGCCGCTGTTTTTCCAGGCGTCGGCAAGGTGCAGATAGAATTCCGTGCGGTCTGGACGATACTTTTCGACGGCTGTGGCCAGTTGCTGAGTTCCCTCGCTCAGATTAGCCTTCTGGCTCACCTGCGCGATCGCAAGATACAGTTCCCTGTCCGCTCCTTCCGGCAGTGTCTCCGGATAGTACAGGACAACCTCACCATGGTAAGCGTTCTCATCCGTTTCGCGGCGCTCCGTGATGGGTGCCAGCAGATCTCGCGCCGGCTTGCGGCGCTGGATGTAATGGTCCGTCATCACCACGTGGACAACATCGTCCGTCCGTCGCCGGGGCATATGGCAACCGATGCAATCGCCGGCCGCCGAATGCTTGCCTGACGCCACGAGTTTCTTGATGCCGGCATCGTGGCACTGCCGGCACACGGCCGTATAGTGGGCGGCGGCTGGTTCTCCGCGCGGAATATCGTGAGGATTATGACAGGTGGTGCACTGCAGGGCGCCCTCGCTCTTTTGAAAACACGCAGAGCGCCGCAGCCGGTAAGCTGCCCCGGCGATCTCAAATTTATCGTCGTTACCCGCGCCGGGCGCCTGGTCGAAGTGAAGCATGAAATCGGCTAACAGTTCACCCGGCTTGTACGAGAAAGGGTCGCGATCATACCGAACGATCGAATTCGGCAATCGAGAGCTGGTTGTCTCGAGGTGGCACTGCATGCACACCTCCATCTGTCTATCCGGGCTTAGCCGCGCCGGGTTCACTATGGCCTTGCGTATCTCTTCCACGCCGGCGGCGGCCTGAACTGTCTCGACGTGCTTGCCGCCCGGACCGTGACACCTCTGGCAATCGATACCCTGGGGGACATTTCCGCTGAATACCGGCTCGGCCCCCGACTGGGCGTCGCCGGGCCGGATTTCCGGAATGCCGTTGTGGCAGAACATGCAACCATAGGTCACAGCGCGTGTGAAGCCGGGATGATCCGGGCGATCGTAGCCGGGATTCATGGCCCACGAGCCTCCCTTTTCCGCGTACCATGCGAGCGGAAGTTCCACCAGCGTGTTGCGGCTCGTACGATGGAGGTACGCCCGCACGTGATTGCCGGATCCCATGACGAAGTCGATCTGTTTCTCCAAACTGTTCGTCTCTTTCCCGTCAAAGCCGATCTGATAGCGGCGCTGATAAAAACGTCCGTCGCGCTCCATCATCGTAAAGTAGCTGTCGGACGGTTTGTGATAGAACGTCACTGCGTTCTTCGGCTCACCGACTGTATTGGCGGTTGTGGGACGGCTGAAAGAACGGCCCATGCCCGTATGTTGATAGGTCTCCGAGATGTTCGGATGGCAGTCGGCACATAAGGTGGGATCGACGTAGCTATTCCTCGTAACGTTGTTTTCGGGAGCTTGGACCGAGGGCGTGGTGGCAGAGCGAAGGTGCAGGAAGTAAATAACGCTCACCAACACGGTGAGTACCACAATGCTCGCGAGCCACCGATGCTGCCGCACCGGTGGATCTTAGCACACACAAGCACACGCGGGCTAAAGCCCGCGACTACATTGAAAACGAGTTGATCCCCAATGTAGTCGCGGGCTTTAGCCCCCGCCCTTTATCAGTCCCGCATCACGAGCAGATTCCCCGATTCGTAGCGTTTGAGGCCGTGATAGAACGCGCCTGCACCTGCCGCCAGGACTGCAAGCGCTCCTGCAAGGGCGAACAGGGCATAGAGCAGCGACAACTCACGCAGAGCCTGCACGGGAAGATAGCTGACGAACGCTGCGGGTATCAGGGTGAAGAGGATCAGCTTCACTGCGCCATCGAAAAGCGTTGCCGGATACGTGCTGAATGTAATCATGGCGAAACGCCACTGCTCCGAGAGCGTGGCGGAATTCCCGAGATAAAAGCCGAGACTCGCGGCAAGAATATTGAACCCGATGAAAAGCACGGCTACCGACACAGACAGCCCGATGAACATCGCCAGCCGGAGCGGATCGGGCCGGACCAGCAGGATGTACACACCGTACCCGAAGATGGCGTCGCCCCATGCCGTCGCATGCATCCTGCCTAAAAGCAGGTGCGGCAGCACTGCCCTGGGATGCAGCATCCACACGTCGAGCTGGCCTTGAGCGATGATTGATGGAAGATACAGCACATTCCCCATGATCGCGTGCGCCAGCCCGAAGCCGGCGGCAACGATGGCCCACAACGAGAAGACATCGCCGACGTCCCAACCGCGCAGAACCGGAAAGCGTTGAAAGAAGAGCCACCAGAACGCCAGCCATACACAATCGTTGAGGATCATCGCCACGACTTCGAAGATGAATGCCCCACGATATTCGAGCTGCGCATTGAGGTTGAGACGCGTGTATGCGGCCGCCAACCGGAGGTAGTTTTGTAATGCGCGCCACATATCAACCTCCATTCGCCTGTATTCGTTTCACAGCAATGCCCTGGACGCCGGCAACCGCGAGCCCAAACAACGCCAGGGCGGCGAACTGACGCAGAATCACTTCCATCAGGAACGGAGCGCTGGGCGCAACAAACATTCGCGCCGGTGCATAGAGAATGCTCGCGAACGGCATGGCGCGCACTACCGGCTGAATGGCGTCTGGAAAAATCTCGATGGGCAGCATCATTCCGCCGAGCATCATGACAATGCGCGAGTAGATCAAGGCGATACCGCTGGTGCTTTCGAACCAGAATGCGCAGAGACCAATTAAAAGGTAGGCCATGGAATCCACCACAAGGGCTGCCGGAAGCACGATGGCAAACATCGCCAGCCCCGCCGGAGTTACATGCACCGGTCCGATCAGAATAAGCGCAACGAGACCGCCCGTTGCTGCGTTCATGAAGAAGCGCAGGAAGCGTTCACCCAGCGTGTGGGCTAATCGGTATAGCGGATACGACAGGGGCCGCAGTAACTGCACGGCGAGCCGGCCGGTTCGCACATCCTCGTCGACGTCCGCTGCGATTCGCTGTCCGGACAGCACGATGGATTCGGTAATCACCAGATACCAGATCATCTGCGGAAGTTCGAGTCCTCCGAGCAGCTTCGAGTTCGCCTCTGCGTATACGACGCTCCAGAGTCGGACGAGTATGTACAACAGCACGCCCAGGAACACTGTACGGCTGGCAACTTCGCCAACGTACGCCAGGTTCGACCGCGCCGATGTCGCGGCGATCCATATGTACTTTGTGAAGGCTTTCATACGGAAGCTCCAGTGCGGTTGTAGATTTTCGCGATGACATGCTCGAGCGGCGGATCTTCAATCGCGATATCTGCTACCGGTGCAGCTCGAAGGACCTCGCTGATGACAGATGGAATCGGCGTGATCTTCGTGTCGATTTCCAGCGTCAGTTCATATTCGGTTCGATTCACAACAATGCTGCCGCGCACATCGATCTCGGCGGGCTTTTCCTGAAACTGGACCCGCAACAGCTTTGAGCCGAGGTACCGCCGGCGCACCGAAGACACCTGGTCGTCAATCACGATGCGGCCTTGATTAATGATGATGACCCGCTCGGCCACGTGTTCGATGTCGCCCGCATCGTGGCTCGTCAGAAAAACCGTCAGGCCTTCTGTCCTGTTCCATTCGCGAATGAGATCCCGCAGCTCCTGCCGCGCAATGACGTCCAGCCCGATCGTGGGCTCGTCGAGAAACAAGACCTTCGGTTTGTGCAGAAGACTTGCCGCGACTTCGGCGCGCATCCGCTGTCCAAGCGAAAGCTTTCGGACCGGAATATGAATGAACGGAGCCAGAGCAAATCGATCGATCAGCACATCGCGCACTCGAACAAAATCCTGCTGCCTGAGGTTGTAGATCCGGGCAAGAAGTTCCAGCGTATCCAGAGGAGGCAGGTGATACCAGAGCTGCGATCGCTGGCCGAATACAGCGCCGATTTGATAGGCGAGTTTTCGCCGTTCGCGCCAGGGTGTCAGACCAAGAACGTGCACCCGTCCCGCCGTCGGATAGAGGATTCCCGTCAGCATTTTGATGGTCGTCGACTTGCCCGCTCCGTTGGGGCCAATGAATGCAACGGATTCGCCCTCCGGAACGACAAAACTAATGTCGTTTACTGCGGGAATCTCGGCAACGGTGCGGCGAAGACCCTTCCACCGTGTTAGCCGAAAACTCTTGCTCACGTTTTCGAGTTCGACACTGTTGCGCATGCATCACTCCCTTGGAGCGGCCTGCCCAAATCATTTTTTGAATCGAGATTCCGGAGCGGGAGCCGCTCCCGCTGAGGTCAGGTCCGTACGTGGACTTCGCAAATGACAGATCTTTGGCCATCAGTCATTTGAAACTACCCGGGAGTCTTGACTCCCTTTTTGAGCATCTCCACGGCTTTCTCTAACCGGCGCGATCGAGTCTCTTCCTTCCTGGCTTCGGTGATCCAGCGGCAATATTCTTTGCGGTGGGTGTAACTGAGCTTTTCGAAAAACGGAAGCAGCCCTTCTTTCTTTATTAGTTTTTCAAATTCAGCCGGCATCTCGAGAGTTCTTTCCTCTTCGTCTTTCCAAAGCACGACTTCAATAGTATCGCCCGGCCCCTTGCCGACTTGCTCGCGTATGGCCTTGGGCACACCCAGCATGTGGAGTGGATAGCCGTACTTGATGAGCGAACCCGTGTAGGGCACATCATTGAAGGTTGCTTTTACCGGCACCTTTCCCCTGGTGCCGAACTCCTTTTCCACATCATAAGGAAAAAGGACATAAGCTCCTCCGCCGTCAGCCGCTTCAATCTTCGCCTTGAATTTGTATCTCTTCATAGTCTGGGAAGCAACTGTGGGCGCGGGCTAAAGCCCGCGACGACATTTGGGATCAACGTTCAATTTGAATGTAGTCGCGGGCTTTAGTCTGTGCGGCCTACCGGGACTTCGGCGCAGAGGGAACGCAGAACCGGTCGAATGCCTCCGTCAGGTCTCTGGCGATGGCAACGGGGTCGCGTCCTTCGATCTGATGACGCTCCAGCATGTACACAATCTGGCCGTCTTGAAGGATTCCTGCTGAAGGTGACGATGGGAAGTAACCTTTGAAATAGCTGCGGGCGCGTTCGGTCGCAGCGATGTCCGCGCCGGCAAAGACAGTCACCACTTTGTCGGGTATGGCGGCATGCTTCAAAGCCATTCCTATGGCTGGACGTGCGAGTCCGGCCGCGCATCCGCACACAGAGTTCACGACGACCATGACTGTGCCCTTCGTGCTCCGAATGATATTGTCCAATTCTTCGGGTGTACGAGTCTCCTCGACGCCGAAACGCGTGAGATCTTCTCGCATCAGTTTGATGAGTTCTTCTGGATATGGCATAACTAGAGTTTAGCACACCGCACTACCGGCAACTCGTTGACACTCCCCGAGGCCGCCTATAATATCGATCCGTTTTTCAAATCGACGGTCCGTTCCCAATATAGTCGCGGGCTTTAGCCCGCGTTCATTCAACGTGGAGTTAAACTTATGTTCGGATTCGTTTTCGGGATCATGCTCGCCGTGGTCGGCTTCGCACAGCAGCGAGGACAACGGCCTCCCCCAATCGGCATACCGCACGTGGACCTGGGCGCGGGCCCGTTCACGTTTGACACCGCGGAGCAACACAAGATTCGAGTCGTCGTGGTGACCAGGGGTTTATCGCATCCCTGGAGCCTCGCTTTTCTACCTGACGGCGCATTGCTGGTAACCGAGCGTGCCGGACGACTCCGAGTGATCCGTGACGGGGTTCTCGATTCTCAGCCGCTCGCCGGCGTGCCCAAGGTGTACGCGTTCCGGAACGCCGGTCTCTTCGACGTTGCGCTGCATCCGAAGTTTGCCGAAAACAAGCTCGTCTATTTCACGTACAGCAAGCCCGGCGAAAACGGTGAGCAGGCAACAACGCTGGCGCGCGGCCGTCTCGATGGCAATGCGCTCAGCGACGTTCGAGACCTCTTCGTTGGCGAGTGGACAACTGTTCTTGGCGGATCCCGCATCGCGTTCGGCCACGACGGCATGATCTACATGACCACGGGCGCCGCGACCGGGAACTCCGCGCAGGATCCGAACAGCGACTACGGGAAAGTGTTGCGTCTGCGCGAGGACGGAACTGTGCCGAGCGACAATCCCTTTGCCGGGCGCGCAGGATACAAGCCGGAAATCTACTCGCTGGGGCACCGCGATCAACTGGGGCTTACCATTCATCCCGAAACCGGCGCTGTCTATTCCAACGAGAACGGTCCAAACGGCGGCGATGAGATCAACCTGATTCTGCCCGGCAGGAATTACGGCTGGCCGGTCGCGAGTTATGGCCGGACTTATGAAGGCCCGCGCGTATCCGAAGTTCCCTGGCGCGACGGCATCGAACAACCGCTTGTCATCTGGATCCCATCCATCGCCCTCTCCGGGATGACGTTCTACTCAGGCGACCGTTTCCCCGCGTGGAAAGGAAACGTTTTTGTAGGCGGCATGCGGCAGGGCGAGATTCCTCCAACCGGCCGCCTGGAGCGCGTTGTATTCAATAGCAAAATGGAAGAATTGCGGCGCGAATCGCTCCTTCTCGATTTGAAGCAGAGAATTCGCGATGTGCGCCAGGGTCCCGATGGTCTTTTGTACGTTTTAACCGAAGAAGAGAACGGCGCGCTGCTCAGAATCGAGCCGCAGTAAAGGCTTGGGAAGAAACCACAAGAAGCACAAAAGGCACAGGAGCGCGAGGATTTTTGTATTCTTGTGCTTTTTGTGGTTACGTACCCGCTCCTTCATCGATTGCTCGTGAGTGCCCTGAATGTTCCCGCCACATTCCCCGGGCGCTGCTGTTCGTAGAATTCCCAGGTCTTGTACTCTTCCATCGGGACGCTCGCTTGCGCCTGTTCTACCGTTTGTCCGGCGGCGATCGCTTTGCGAACGGCTTCGCGAAGTTCCTCCCGATAATGGATATTCGACGTGACATCCGCTTTCTTGCCCAGCGCTCCGTGACTGCAGATGAAGTACTCGAAATCCATGGCTTCAACACGCTTGGCTTTGGCTATCTCGTCGGCAGTCGCAACGTCGCCGCCGAAAGGCACGCGGTGAACCGTGATCCAATCCGATGCAAAGAGGACGTTGGTGCCATCGACGAAGCGCACGATGCTGTTGTCGTCCGCGTGACCGTTCGGCACGGAGATCACTTCCACGCGCTTCCCGCCGAGATTGATGTTGATGCGGTCTGTGTAAGTCAGATCCGGAGCTCGCACATTCTTGATCGGTCCACGCGTGATCTCCGCGCCGCTCAATGCGCCGTCACCGTTGGCGTCGTAAAGGTCAAACTGGTTCTTGATGTTGCCCTGAGCTTCGGACTGTTCGATCCGGCCGTTGCCATTCGTGTCCTGTGTGCGCACATTCTGAGGTAGCGGAGTACCGGCAGGTGGCATCGCCAGGCCCTTGAGCATATTTTCATGCCCGATGAACCGCGCAGTATCTGCGTATACGGATCCGCCGGAAGCGTGATCCCAGTGGTAATGACTGTAGATGACATATTTCACCGGCACATTGAAGCGCCTGGCCATTTCTCCCTTTAGCCACGTCGCCATTTCCGTGCCGATCGGTTCGGCAAGGATGATCCCTTCAGGTGTGACCATGAACACTGAAACATAATCATCCATTCGAGCGTAATACACTTCGCCTGTGAGCTTTCCGATCTCTTGTCCTTTGTATTGTGTCTGTTGATACATTGCCCGGGGCTGTGCCCAGGCGGCGGTGTGCGTGAACCCCGCAAGTACGAAACAACTTACGAATAAGTACTTAACGCACTGACGTTTCACGTTCTCTCCCCGGTAGGTTAATTGCATGCAATCTGACGGGCAACCTACTCTTGTCATTGGCTAAATGTCAACGCAGAACTTGGGAAACGAAATGCATCGAGGCTAGTCAAAACAAGTATGAACCACGGCAATTCAGCCACAACGCATGTACCTGCTGAGCGGCTTTGGCAATCCGCTTGCGGAGGCACCGAACTCCAAAGCAGCGAATATTTACATCTCGTAGGTTGTCTCGTTTGTGACAAGTTGGCGGACGAAATCAGCGAAGCACTCGATGACATTCAAGATGCCGTCAGCCAGTCCAATGCTCACGTCTCCTGACTGATTCGCTATAATCCCACCGTTTTTTTTGAAATAACATAAAGACGCAAATTAGCCGGGGATTGTCAAATAATTCGGGGTAATTCGGGGGACAGGCTCCGAATTCACCCAATTTCGGGCTTAAAGATTGTTGATTCATGATTGGGTGAATTCGGAGTCTGTCCCCCGAATTATTTGACAATCCCCGGCTAATTTGCGTCTTTCTTTATCCATGATGCGCCGCGCATAAACCCCGCCCGCATCGATATTGAGATTTACGGGCTGCCGATCCGGCCGGCGCAACATGTTTTCCTGCTGCGCCTCGAGGATCGCCAGATCTTCCCCAAAAACTTTTGCCTGCGCGTCGCGGATCCGTCCGGTCAGGCCGCGATCGTCGACGTCAAAGTTTCGGGTCATTCCCCAGAAGTACCAGGTGGATGTTTCGGTTTCCGGAGTCATGAGGTTCACCACAATTCCGGTAACACCTTTCGAGCGGTTTCCCTCCGGAGCGCCGGTGCCCGCCAGAGCGACGCCGACATCGATCATGACGTTTGCGGGCAACGAAAACTGACAAATTTGCCAGCGATCGCACTTCGCTGTGGATTTGAGGTTGGCGGCCCAGAACGGCGGTGGTTCGATGTTGTGCATCCATCTCGTCAAGGTCACCGAATGTTCGTCGGCCTCGGCATGAGCCGGAGCCTCGATGATCTCGAGCTGACCAATGCTGGTGGGATGAACGTACGTTTCGTGGGAGAGGTCCATCAGGTTGTCGATAAGCAGAACGTAGTTGCAGCGAACATGATACGAAGCTCCATCGAAAACCCATGCGGGATCAGAACACTGATGAAGATCGGGTATCTTGTCGTGGTGCGCCAGGGAGGGGTCGCCGATCCATACCCATACGAAACGGTGACGTTCCGCTACGCGGTAGGTCCGGACATTCATTTCGCGATGAATGCCCTGCTGGTTGGGCATGTGAACACACTGCCCTCCTCCATTGAACTCGAGGCCATGGTAGCCGCAGACGAGATTATTTCGCCGGAGGAATCCTTTCGAGAGAGGCATCAGGCGATGCGGGCAGCAATCTTCAAGCGCTCCCAGACTGCGGTCAGGTAAGCGAAACAGGACGATATTCTCGCCGCAAATCGTCCGGGCGAACGGCTGTCCTTTAATCTCATGATCCCATGCCGCAGCGTACCAGTGGTTCTGCAGAAACATACAAGTGCTCCTGCCGGTTACTTCTACTCGAAATTCGGTTTCACAACAAGTTGAGGAACCACTTTTCATTTCTATAACCATGTGGATTGGTGGGACACTGAATATCTCTTCGGGAGCGTTAAGTGTGATCGTTCTTCGATTCCCTTCGCTCGACAATCCCGAAGTTTGGTTACATATCCAACCCCTCACCCCCAACTCCCTCCTAGGGCGCGGGGCGAACGCAAACTCGCCTCGCGCATCTTACTCGGGCCGGGATTGCGGATTTCAGATTTGTACTCGCCAACCGCCAATTTGTAACAGAGATCTTAAAAATCCCTGATCCGCAATCAGCCTTATCGCTCATCGAGAATCGCTAAGCAAATTTGAGATCTGTATTCCAAATTGGCGATCGGCGGTTACAGATCTAAAATCCGCCATCCTGGGGCGACCTAAGATCGCTCGAAGCCGCCGGCCGTCTAATCGACGCCGCCAGGATGCGACACAATTCTTCGTTTTCCGCGACAATTGCGGTCGTCTTATCCCGTGACAATAGGGCCAAGCCATCGATATAGCCAGATCCAGGGAGGACGATGGCCCGGAATCTCTGTGTTTGTCAAAACCAAACGCGTCACCTGCCCGGGTTCAAGAAGTGCCAGCTCACGCGCAATCCAGCCTCCGGAGTCATTGCCGATCAGGGACGAGGAGACTCCCAGCGCGGACAGCGCTCCCTGCAAGACTTTGGCCTCCCCTTGAGAAGAAAAGTCCGCGGCGTCGCGCGAGGTTGAGTTTCCAAACCCTAACGAGGTCGAATGCATAACAAGTGAACTGTTTCGTGAGCTCCGGGATGATTTTTCGCCAGGTCATGCCGGAGAGAAGATATCCGTGCAACAGGACCAAAACCGGGCCTTCCTGGCCCGCCTTCCTGTAGCAGACTCTCGCGTTGCCTACGTCGACGAAATGTATGTTTCTGAATTCGTTAAGGACTAATTCAGCTCGAAATCTATGAAGCCTTGTTCCGGGTCGGCGGAAACAAGCCGGACCCGAACGCGGTGGCCCACGTCCAGATTGTCGACGCTGCCGACCAGCTTTCCTTCAACTGGCGGATACGACAAACGTACCCAGGTTCCCGCAGCGGAGATGCCCGATACGACGGCGTCAAATTTCTGCCCGATTCGCGAAACGAGTAACGTCGCAGCCGCACACTTCTTCACAAAGCGTTCGACTTTGCCGGCCGCATCTTCCCTCTCCGTACAATGCTTCGCCAGGGCCCGGAGATCGTCGGTTGAATATGGTGAGTTCGTTCCGGCGAATGCCGTTTTCAGCAGCCGCTGCGTAATCAGGTCCGGGTACCGGCGATTCGGTGCCGTCGAATGCGAGTAGTTCTGAACGGCCAACCCGAAATGTCCTGGCGCATCGTCGCCCGGCAGCTTCAGGACGTATTCGCCTCGACCCAGTAGTTTGATAACCGAAAGTGAAAGATCGGAGAAGTGAGCAGGATTCGCGCGCTGTTGCTGTTGGAGAAATGTTTCAAGGCTTTTTGCATCGGGTTCGGCAGGCAAATTTCCGCCGAGGGACCGTGCTAGCGCGACGATTCGCTGCCAGCGTTCCGGATCACGAACAACACGGCGAAGACTCGGCAGCCTCTGCCGGTCCAGAAACGTTGCGGTAACCTGATTGGCGGCAATCATGAAATCCTCGATCAGGAAACTCGCGCGATTCTGGCGTCGTGCCTGCAGATCAATGACAGCGCCATCGGCCGATGTAATAGGTTGCAGCTCCGCACTGTGGAAAGAAAGCGCGCCGAGTTCATGCCGTCTCTCCCGTAGAAGAACGGCCGCTTGCTCCTGCATCCTTATTTGATCCTGCAGTTCTTCGCTCTTCTGAATCTTTTCAAGCGTTGCCGTCCCCGCTGCAGACGACTCCCCGTCCAACCACGCCGCCACGCCGTTATATGTGAGCTGCGCGCGGTTTTGGACAATCGCCGGATAGACCGAAGACTCCAGGACACGACCATCCTCGCCACCATCGCTCACGAGCATTTCCACGACAATGGCCAACCGTTTTGCGCGCTCGTTCAAGGAGCTGAGGTCCGTCGAAAGCCTCTCCGGAAGCATCGGAAACGTTTCGACGCCGGTGTAGACGGAAGTCGTGTTCTGCAGCGCGGCCCGATCCAGAGCCGAATTCTGCGGAACAAACCAATCCACCTCCGCGATCCCGATGTAGATCCTTGTTCCACCGGCTTCCTTCTTTGCATATTCGAGCTGATCGAGGTCCCTGGATTCATCGTTGTCAATGGAAGACCACAACCAGGAACTCAGATCCGCGACTTTCAACGAGTCCAGCGGCGGCTCTGTTTCCGTCTTCAGTTGCTCTAGGGCATCGGGAGGAGACTTCACGAGAAAACCTCGACTCTGCATCGCCTTCTCTGCTATTGCCCTTAGGTTGGGGTGATTCATGCAGGCCTATCGGTTGACCTCGAGCGTGAGATGGTCGCCGACGATGGACGACCAGCGATCGAAACCGATACTCGCCGGGGATTCCTTACGTGGGAAGAAGCACTGCAACGTTCCGAGATGAACGCCGGGGTGGGTCTTCATGTCGAAAACGATTGAGGCCGATGCTGTCCGATCTTTGTTGAGCGCTTTGACCGAATACGAAATATGTTCGTCCGGAGCCTCCGTCAAGAGCTGGTCTGTCAAACTGGAGAAACCGGGAAACCAGACGCAGTAGTCGGCTCCTTCCTGAGGTTGGGCCGATTGCAGGCTCGACATCTTCTGACCCGACAAAACCTGGGAAGATCCAATCTTGCCTTTCCATGTTTCCGGGTTGAAGCGGATCCTGAATTCGCCTTCCCCCACATCGACAACCGCCAGCCGGAAATCCGGGAGCTGCCAGACCGCGCCGGTCGGTGGGGCGGCTTCCGGAACCGTCTCGGGCGGGCGGCGGTCCGAAGGATGGGTTTCCGCCTTTGTGTTCAGCTCCGGCTGCGTTTCAGGAGGATCTCCAAACGCGAGCTTCACGGTGGAGAAGGCTTCCTTGCCGTCCGACAAAATGAAATACGCGGAAGAGCCGAATGCGGCGTTTCGGTTCCGGCTCGCCGCTGCGTCACGGCCTGACAGCGTTGTGCGGCAAATCAAAAACTGGTAAGTGACGTCGGCCCCGCGCACGGCCTTGCAGTCCCAATGGTCGGTCACATCGTCGTCGAACTTGTCTCTGTCCGCGAGGCTACGCGGGTTCAGGCTGTAGATGCCCTCACCGTCCAGCCGGCTGACCAGGAACATGTAGGGAAGCTCAAACGTGTATGCCTGAGTCCGGGAATCAAAGATGGCGCTCACCGGCGCGTTGACGTTGACTGCAATCTGCTTGAAGTTGATCTTTCCTTCGTTGTAAGCGTCGATGCTTTCGGTAACAGGGAATTTGGTGGTGAGGCGCACAGGCCCGCGGTCTCCCCTGCAGGGCCCGTTGAAAATGTAGACCGCAAGATCCGTTCTTACTTCCTCGAGGCTGCTGCGGTACCAATCGCCGAGCTTCCGGTTGTCATTGAAAAACGCGACTTCACGCCACTCACCTCGATCCTCGACGAGCTCCGAGCACGGGATCGCCGAGGCCGTTTGAAAAGCGCGCTGCAGGTCCGCATCGCGGAATCGGCCGAACAGGCTGCGTAGTTGTTCGAAGAACTTCGCGCCATAGTCACCGTCCTGTTGGGGTTGTAGTTCCCGCTCGCTCCGGGCGTAAGAATCGATCGGCTTGAACAACATAAGGATCAGGAAGAGAACGGGCAAGGTACGAACCGCGGTCCTGCGCATGTCATCTGCTTAACACAACGAGGGCCGCTGATCAAGCCATCGCCGTCACCTGTAAGACAGAGACCTATTTTCTGACCGCCTATGGTCATCTAGACTTTTTAGCGGGCCCATTCCATACAGGAATGTCGAGACCGACCCAAGAGGAGGATTGCAATGGCAAAGGTGAAGCGGGGATCGGTAGAAACTGCCGATAGTAGTTCGTCGGTTCCAATTAGCGAAGCAGAAATCCAATTACGCGCTTACGAGCGCTATCTGGCGCGCGGCTGTGAAGACGGCCATGACCTGGAAGACTGGCTCGAGGCCGAACGAGCTCTCCAGAAGGAACGGCGGGCCGCATAACTTTTGAGATGAGATGGAGCGTCAAATGAAAAAACTATTTTTCGGAAACATACCCCACACGTCGTCTGAAGATGAGCTGAAAGAGTGGGTAGAGTCGAGAGGATTTCAGGTGGAATCGGCGGAGATTATTCGTGATCGTTCAACCCATCACTCACGCGGCTTCGCATTCGTGGAGCTGAAACAGGAGGGTGACGTCGAAGGGGCGATCAAGGCTCTGAATGGGCAGGTAATGGGCGAACGAGTGCTCACGGTCAATCACGCCGTGCCATTTACAGCCAGACCGATGCGCGACGCCAGCCGCGCATCCTGAATTGTTCAGGATCGGCACGGCAATTGCTCATGGCCTTTGTAGATGCCGCCGATCCAGTGGAACAGTCTGTTTGTCTTTACTGTCTCGCCTTTTGAGCTATTCCTGCGGGGCACGGTCATCTACCTTTTGATCTTCGTTGTGATGCGACTCTTGCGGCGGGAGCCAGGGACTGTGGGGATCGCCGATTTGTTGATGGTCGTGCTCATCGCCGATGCGTCACAAAACGCGATGTCGAGTGAATATCGCTCCGTTCTCGACGGTGTTGTCCTCATCACGACGATCGTTTTTTGGAACTACACGCTGGATTGGTTGACCGCGAAGTCACGCACGGTGGAGCGATTTACATATCCCGATCCAATACCGCTGGTCCTTAACGGCAGGATGCTCGAAGACAACATGCGGAAACAATTCGTCACTCGCGAACAGCTGTCAAGCATGCTGCGCGAACATGGAATTGACGAAATCTCCAAAGTAAAAGCGGCTTTTCTTGAGGGAAGCGGACATCTGAGTGTCATACCTGTCACTGAGAAAGAGGGTCAGCAAGGTGGCCCGGACGACCGCTCGAAGCGGAAGGTCGTTTAATCACCAAGCCTCAGCCGTTGATGATCTCGCCCCCGATTTAATCGATGAGGTAAGGGCTGCCCCGATAAGCCGTCACCGACGCGCGCCTGGGTTGACGCTGGCGTTGTCGCGGAAATGTTTTTGTCTTTTCTTCATCTCGGCGGGAAGGCCGGAGCCGTGAGACTCCGGCCTCTTTAGATCAGGCGCGTCTTCGCTTCTCGTCTTCATCCATCTGCTGCTGCCCGGGCCGTCCCTGCGGCGGTTTCTGTCCGGGCTGCTGACCGGGCTGTTGACCTGTTGGCTGTTTGGGTTGTTGCTGCTTCTGCTCGCGGTTCGGATCTTTGGGGTTCTCTTCTCCAGGCTTTTTCCACTGCCCCTGCTTCTCTTTATCTTTCTCTTCAGGATTTCGATTGGACATTTGGGCCTCCTATGGACGATTTACCTGAAGGTGAGCAGACGAAGTGCCACACGTGTAACTGTCGGTATTGTGGGGCCTTACTTTCGATTTGCTGGTGGCACGCTCGGGCAAAATGGGACACTGGTGGGTAAAGGTTGTGCCACTCAGAGCCCTCACCGTTCAAGCTTATAGGACATCGACGGACGAGCCGCGGCGATTGCCCCCGACTGGCCGGCGACCCACAGACCGACGGAAAGAAGTTCCAGGCCGGGAATGCGCTCCCGGCCTGGAACGGACTGGTTGGATCCGGTCAGCTTTGCTTGCAGAAGCGAACTGCTAACCCAGCCAGCAGCGAGAGACACCCCGCCAGACCCAGCAGCGGCAGCTCGCCCGCCGTGGCTGGAAGGGCACTGTTGTCCCTGTTAGCCGGGTCATTTTGTGCATTCGTTCGATTCGATCGATCACTGGTCGATCGATTTTGTTCAGCACTGGAATTGTTGACGTCGTTAGGATTTGTATTCCGATCGTTCTGGACGTTCGGTTGCTGCTGCTGCTGTCGCTGCTGCTGCGCTGCATAAGTTGGCTGATATGTGATGAGCACAAGCGCCAGACTGCAGAGCCCAACCAATAATGCCTTCTGCAGAGAAGTTCTATTCATATTACCTCCTCGAAGTTTCTGTTATGCGTTCACAAAACTAAGTTGCATGCGCCCTGCCAATAGGAAGCAGATGCAGTCCGAGCTTGCGGCAATTCCGATTCCGCGCTGCTGTTCGAATTGGACATTTGACGTGTTAGGTTTGTATGCTTCCGCAGTTCAGACGTCGAACTGAGATCATGAGGCCGGCTGTATCTTTTGCTTGTTCCGGGGCTCGTGTCCGCGCAGCTTGAAGGATGAACGTTCCGGAAGCCTATCGGAAATGCTTGTCGTATAACGTTGTAAGGTGAAGACGAACGAGGGAATGAGCCGGCGAAGTAGCGTGTACCGTTGTGCGAGAAAGTACACGGGCCTTTGCCTGAAGTGATTCCAGGAACTTCAGTCCGAAAGCCTTGGTGCGCGGATCGCTGATTCCTGAGATGTACTCGGATGCTTCGTTTGTGAAGCTGTCGAACGCCGCTTCGAAATTCGCTATCGTTGCCATTGTTGTTCGTACCGGCACTATGCTACCTGCGCAAATCTTGTGAGCAGTCCGTTTAACTTTTCCGGATCGAAGGGTTTGTTTATGCAATCATAGCAACCCGCCGCGAGGGCCTCCTGCTTCCATTTGCCCGCGCAATGTGCGGACATCGCGAGGATTGGAACCCTGTTGAACTGCTGGTAATGCCTCAGCGTACGCGTCGCCTCAAAGCCGTCCATTACCGGCATACGCAAGTCCATCAGGATGACATCTGGTGTGGAATCGAACGCCATTTGTACACCATCCCTGCCGTTGACGGCTTCCATCACCTTATGCCCCCACATCTCCAGCATTGTCCTCATTACATCGCGCGTATCCTGGGTATCGTCCACGACAAGTATTAGCAAATCGGAGGGCCCCCCAATAGGTTCTTGCACGAACCATGCCTTTCTTTTCTGATTACCATGTAGGGGTTCTTCGTGGACGGCGAAAGCCGCAGTTACTTTTTCTTTGACGAAGACTTCTTGCGCGGAACCTTGGCGCCTGCGCGCCGGGCTTGTGAAAGTCCGATTGCGATCGCCTGTTTGCGGCTTTTCACTTTCTTGCCGGATCTTCCGCTTTTCAGTGTTCCGCGTTTCTTTTCATGCATCGCTTTTTCAACTTTCTCCGACGCTTTCTTGCTGTACCTAGCCATTGAAGTGCTACCTCCACACAGGCGAGTTGCAAGGTGTTTACCATACATTTTTCGTGTAGGACAGAAAGGCTCGCGCCTGAAAAGTCGCGCGATATTGACCTGCGGTTGTTCGCTGCGCGCAAAGCGAAAACGGCCGGCCAGGGTGGCAGACCTCATGGAAGTTCTCAAACAGAGCCTCAGCCAGAGCAAGAAATCGAGACGCGCAGGCTAATCTGCATCACGCCCGCTTTCCCATTCATTATCGAAGGTACCCGTGCTTTCATTGCTGGCATGAGACTCCGGGCTTTCGACGGCGGTCAATTGAATGTCCCAAACCTCGATAACAGCCGCGTCGGAAAACCGGACCCAGTATTTGTCCAGAGTTTGCTTCTTCCTTGCACTCGGTTTGACTTTGGTAACCCGACCGATCTGCCCCTGATAAGGGCTGAAGATCAGATCGCGTATCTGGACATAATCGTCAACTGTAAAACGTGGCATTAGGTTTCCCGGGTCTGTGGCGTCGACATCCTGGAGACGCCGGCATTAAAGGGGGCCAACTTATATTTACGTCAACGGCTGGCCGCTGGATGCCGAAGAGACGAATTTTCCAGGGCGCTTTTTAGAATCAGACGTTTCCCATTTGTCCTGTGCGGGTTTCACCTACCGGATCAGGCCGAAGCGGTGGTTCTATCGGGCCGGGTACTTTGACGTCAAAGGTCATGTGTCTTGCACCAGGGGCCTCCTGGCCCCCTGGGTTGGCATTCAGGCATAATTGGAAAGGCTATTGCCGTCGCAGGTAGGTGCGCCGTGTTACGCATTATCGTGTTGATAATTTTGATGGTTGTTTCGATGGTTATTGGTGCGCAGGGAGTCCAGCAGAAGGACAAAGACTTCACTTTCAGCGTCGATGTTCAACTCGTCCAACTTCCGGTTTCCGTGCTCGACAAGGACGGCCATCCGGTCAGCGGTCTTCAGAAGGACCATTTTCAGGTTTTCGAGGATGGTGTGTTGCAGGAAATCTCACTCTTCAAGCATGAAGATGTGCCCTTGAGTGTCGGACTCGTCATCGATAACAGCGGGAGCATGCACAACAAACGAGAACGGGTCAACCGTGCGGCACTCACGTTCGCCAGAGAGAGCAATCCTGAGGATGAAACATTTATTGTCGATTTCGATGACGCCGTGTACCTGGAACAGGAATTCACCGGCAACATCGCTGATCTGGTCGCGGCTTTGAGCCACCTGGACACTCGGGGTGAAACGGCTATCTATGACGCGGTTTATCTCTCGGCGGAACACCTCAATGAAGGAACGAAGGACAAAAAGGCACTCCTGCTGATCACGGATGGCGAGGACAACAAGAGCAATTACAGTCTCGAGAAAGTCCTGGCAAAACTGCGCGAATCGAAGACAACCGTTTATACGATCGGTTTGCTCGAGGAAAGTGATAGAGGAAGTTTCTTCCGCAAATCGCCTGCAAGAAAAGCAAGAGAGGTCCTGGAGCGGTTCGCCGAAACCACCGGCGGCAGAGCCTACTTCCCGAAATCAGTCGATGAAGTTGAAGGATTGTGCAGACGAATTGCTCACGACATCCGGAATCACTACACCCTTGGTTACACGCCTTCAAATGGGAAGCCGGACGGCTCGTGGCGCAGGATTACGGTTCGGGTGAATCCCCCCAGGACGGTCTCGAACGTGACCGTTCGTGCCAAGGAGGGATACTACGCGCCAAAGGCAGACGCGACCTCGCAATGATTTCCCCCCTTAATTGTGAGTTCAACGCTTAACGAAAGAATTGGGCCGCGTGTCATTTGCGTAATTCGCGGCTCAATCTTGAAAGTGCAAACGAACTCTTGAAAAGTGAAAACCAAGTTGGAGAAACCGAAAACCAACTTGAGGAAACTCAAAACGGAGTTGGGAAAGCTCAAAACGGAGTTGGGGAAACGCAAAACCGAGTTGGGGAAACCCAAAACCAAGTTGAGGAAACTCAAAACCAAGTTGGGGAAGCTCAAAACCAAGCCCGCGTTCGTTCGATGTAATGTTCCTGTTCCCTGGCGTACGGTTTCTGAAAGCCGTTGACCTTCGCCCCAAAGTATATGGCTCAGCAGTTCTTCACCATCACACTGCATTCTGGAGACGATTGTGAGCTACAAGATTGGACCTCTATTAATGGTGTTGCTGTGGACCGGTCTTCCCGCGTCGGCGCAGGTCGATTTTTCCGGGAACTGGGCTCCTCTCTACCACGAAGACTTTCCGGAGCGTATTCCCGGCCCGGAATTGGGCGATTACATGGGCATTCCGATCAATGATGCCGCGCGCCTGCAGGCGGACAGCTATGACGCCGATCGCATCTCCGTGGTTACGGAGTACCAGTGCCGACCGCACGGGGCCGACTACTCGATGCGCGGTCTTGCAAACATGCGGATCGAACAGGAACTGGATCCGCCCACGCAGCGGCTCGTCGCGATACACGTACGCATGAACTTTCAGGAAATGGAGCGAACCATCTATCTGGATGGCCGGCCGCATCCGTCGGACCTGGCGCCTCACACGTTCCAGGGCTTCTCGACCGGGGAGTGGCAAGACAACATGCTGAATGTTTTTACCACCAACCTCAAAACAAGTTATATGCGCCGCAATGGTCTTCCCCGCAGTGACCGGGGCACTTTCACCGAGCATTGGGTCCGGCACGGAAATTATCTGTCGATCACGACGGTCATCACGGATCCGGTCTTTCTCACAGAGCCTCTGGTTCGAAGCCAAACCTGGTTGTTGGATCCGGGCCAACGCATGGGGGCCGACGTTTGCGAGTACGTTCCGGAGGTACCGAAGGATGAAGGCACAGTGCCGAATCATCTGCCTGGCGCCAACCCCTTTCTCCACGAAGTGGCGGATTGGTATGGGCTGCCCTACGCTGCGACGCGAGGAGGCGCCGAGACTTTGTATCCCGAGTACCGACTGAAAATGGGCAAGCCGGACAAGACTCCCCCGGCGCAATGCGAGCGTTATTGCAAATGCGGGCAAGGCGGACTGGGATGCGACTTGCGTTAACTGCGGCTCTGTCCGCAATACTCACCTTTGGCCCGGCCGGTTCAATGGGCGCCCGGCAGCAAAACTTCGATAGCGTGCAAATGCGTGTGCAGCCGGTGCAGGGAACTGTCTACCTGCTCGCCGGGGCGGGAGGCAACATCACGCTGCAGATTGGTAAAGACGGCGTGCTGCTGGTCGACACCGCATTTGCTCCGTTAGCGGAAAAAATCATGGCGGAAATCCGGAAGCTCTCCAGAGGCCCGATTCGGTACATCATCAATACGCACGTGCATCCGGACCATGTCGGCGGCAACGGCGCACTCGCCAGGTTGATTCCGCAGTCCCCGCAACAGCCGCTCAAGATCATCGGACACGAGAATGTATTGAACCGGCTGAGCGTGCCCGTCCCGGGCAACCCTCCGTTAGAGGGAGGATTGCCGACCGATGAGTACTTCACTCCGACCAAGGATCTGCATTTCAACGGCGAGGCAGTCATCATCTACCACGAGCCGAAAGCGCATACCGATGGCGATAGCGTCGTTCTGTTTCGGGGCTCCGATGTTGTAAGCGCCGGAGACGTGTTTACACCCGACGGCTATCCCTTCATTGACCTGGAAAGAGGCGGCAGCATTCAGGGCGAGATCGCCGCTTTGAACCATATCCTGCAATTGACGGTGCCCGCAAAAACGCAGGAGGGCGGCACGTACGTCATTCCCGGTCATGGACGCGTGTGTGACGAGGCGGATGTGGTGGAGTATCGGGACATGGTCGTCATCATTCGGGATCGAATTCAGGATCTGGTCAGGAAGGGCATGACGTTGCAGCAGGTCAAAGCCGTCAGGCCCACGCGCGATTACGACACGCGGTACGTGTCGAGCAGCAGTTTTGTGACAGCAGACGGATTTGTGGAGGCCATTTACAAGGGCCTGACGCAGAAGTAGAGGCGCCCGGAGACGATCACGGAGAAGAGTGATGAAAGGCTTGTTGCTTGTATTCATGCTTGCCGCACAGGGACCCGGCCGGGGAGGACCACCGCAGCCGGCGAAGTCGCCAAAGGATGCGGCGCCGGTGGATCTGACGGGGAATTGGGTCTCGGTCGTTGCGGAAGACTGGCGCTGGCGGATGGTCACTCCGCTTAAAGGAGACGCTGCGAGTGTGCCGATCAACGCGGAGGGCCGAAAGATTGTGGACGCCTGGGACCCCGCAAAGGACGAGGCAGCGGGCGTTCAGTGCAAGTCTTATGGCGCACCCGCGATCATGCGCGTGCCGGGCCGCCTCCGTATCACCTGGCAGGACGACGCGACTTTGAAGATCGAAACGGACTCGGGAACACAGACTCGGGTGTTCCATTTCACCGGTAATCCGCAGAGTGCAGACCGAAGCTGGCAGGGATATTCGGTAGCCCGATGGGAACCCGGAGTTGGGCCGGCGCCAGGAATCTCGTTCGGACTGGCTCCCCGGCAGGGAATGCGATCACGCTCCCTGGAGGTTGTGACGACACAACTGCGCGCAGGGTATTTGCGCAAGAACGGCGTTCCCTACAGTGAGAACACGACCTTGACCGAGTACTACGATCGTTTCACCGAGCCGAATGGAGATCAATGGTTCACCGTGACCACGATCGTCACAGATCCAACGTACCTCGCAATTCCTTTCGTTACGACTACGGACTTCAAAAAAGAGTCCGATGGCTCGCGCTGGAATCCTACGCCCTGCTCGGCGAGGTGAGGGTAGTTCAAAAGGCTACCATGCCCAATCAGACGCAGGGCGGATCCGCCCCTCCGGTGTGATTCCGGAATGCACGTAGCCGCGGGCTTTATGCCCGCGTCTACGTGTCCGCTGAAGACACCTCAACCGATCAGCGAAAATCCGACAACCGCTGTAAGCAAAGACCGGACTCCCGCCATTCAATCCGGCGTCATACAGTGAAAAGAGTTGATCAAACATCGTGAAACACAACACTGAATTCAAAGGCATGAAGCCGGATAAAAAGCGGTTCAAGAGCTGACTCCGCTTCCTGGAAAAACTCTCGCAACTAAAGAGGAGAGGCATGAACTTGTAGACACCGTTCGAGATGCATTTGCCGAGATCGAACGGGCGGTCTCGGCGGATGCCCCGCCATGCAAACCGCATCAATACGGAAGTGATCTGTTTGGCCGCCGGTGCCAGCGCATCATGAAGGACGGCGTGTGCGCCGCACGGGTTGTGTAAGACATCTGGAGTGGAAGTGACATGGACAAGCTGCTGATTAACCAGTTATCCCCCGAGTATCTGCGGGGCAAACGCGTATTTGTACGCATCGATGTCGACGGGGAAGAGACGCCTTCGGGAATCCTGTTTGACGAACATAAATTGCGAGATTCGCTGCCGACGTTGGAATACCTCACGTCCGCCGGTGCCCGGGTCATCATTGGAACTCATGTCGGAGATCCGACCGCCAATGGAATCGATTTCCTGCGGCTCGATCCGGTAGGAACGGCCCTCTCACGTTTGATGGACCGGCCGGTTCGCAAGCTTCACGACGTGGTGGGAGACCAGGTCTTTCGTGCAGTGAGCGAGATGCAGGATGGCGACCTCGTCCTGCTTGAAAATCTATTCTTTCATCCCGGAGAAGACACAAACGATCCGGACTTCGCCGGGGCGCTCGCGCAATTGTGCGACGTGTATTGCAACGATGCATTTACGCTCGCGTACCGGGGAATGGCTTCGACCCTGGGAATTACTCGTCATGAACGACCGGCTGCAGCCGGCCTGGCGCTCACTCGCGAGCTGATGATGTTCAAGCTTCTGCTGGATAGTCCTGACTCGCCCTTTCTGGCTCTGATCGGGGGAGCCCGAATCAAAGAGAAGCTTCCGATCCTTGAAAACCTGCTGCCTCGGCTGAACGTTCTCTTCATCGGAGGAGCACTCTCATTCACTTTTCTAAGAGCAAAGGGATACCAGGTTGGCGCAAGCCCGGTGGATGAAGACTTCCTTCCTGCGGTGCGGGATTTCCTGCGCAAAGCCAAAGGGAAAACCGAGGTGGTTTTGCCAAAGGATTTCGTTGTCGTTCCGGCCATTGATTTCAAAGATTTCCAGAACGGTCTCCGGTCACAGTTGCCCGAATCCCGGGAGGCGCTCGCGGAGGACATGTGTCCTTCGGACCTCGCGGTCGACATCGGACCTCGAACACTGGATCGCTTGAAGGAATTAATCGGATTCGCACGCACGATTCTGTGCAACGGACCGATGGGAATCTGGGAACTCGAACCCTGCACTGCAGGTACGCTTGGAGTGGCGCGCGCTTTGATTGAAGCCGTACCCGACCACCACCATCGGACCGTAATTTGCGGCGACAGCCTGGCGCGCGCCATTCGCGGTTCCGATCTTCCTTTCGAACGCATCCGGCATCTGACCACGGGGGGGAAGTCTGCGTTGCAGTTGCTTGCGGGAAATCCGTTGCCTGCTGTGGCGGCTTTGAACGCCGCTACCGAACTGGCTCCTCCTAACTGGGCGCGAACGCGCAGGGTGTTGCTGGCGGTGGATGGATCCGAAGGCTCGCTCGAGGCAGCCCGAAGGCTCGGCCTCGTCATCGATGCCGAAGGAGCGGAAATCGATCTTCTTCATGTGCAGAAGCCACTTGTATCGCTTCTCAAAGCTCTTTGCATTGATCCCGAGAAAAGACACCGGCTCGAAATCGAGCGGCGGCTTGAAACCGAAAGGATTTTCAAGGCAACGAATGCGGCGCTCGCACACCAGGGACTGATCTCCCACCATCAGTTCACTGCCGAGGGCGATCCGGCAAATGAGATTCTGAGATGTTCCGAAGAACTCGGCGCGGATCTGATAGCAATGGGCGGGCACGGCGGTGTCTCCCACAAGTTGACTCATCGATCCGCGCGCCCTGTACTGCTTGTGAGACGGCACGAGAATTTCGGGACAGATGAAAAATTGGGGATCGCCTGAGCGGCCGCGGCAAGCTGATCACTGATCACTGATGACCGTATTCCCTTCTTATGAGGTGTGGTCATGTTGCGCCCTCCTGTGGTAGCGCGAGATCTTCAAGTGCGTTCGGAATGCCATAGTTTTTCCGAAGCCGGAAACAGTCACTACGGATCTGACTGGTGTAGGAAGAATCATTCCATTCGAGTCCTCCGAGAACTTCCCCGAAGACGCGCAAAATTGTGCTGATTTTTCCCTGCGAGTTTTACTGGTCGTGAACGGAACTGTGTAAAGCACTTCCTGTTTCACAATCGAAGAGGCGGGTGAGCAGGTCCGGTCATGAGGAGTGATCTCGTCATACCAAACGAGCTTGCCGGTTTCGCACATCAATGAACTACAAGATCGCCGGCGATCAGCCGCGCGGAAAACATAAACAGAATCGATCGCTCGGCACGATTGCTTGTCATCGATGAGCATCTCGCAACGACAGCCGTCGCCGGAATAGAAGACGCCCGAAAGACGGGTTCGAACGGCAGAAGACTTGCTGATCTGTCCATTCGTCGTGAGCCAGCGAAGCAGTCAGATCAAAGCGGAATCTACCGAAGTGAACCTGGGACAACACGTGCCCGCATCTGATTTGTTTGTTTCGCCACGTTGATTCGAAATTGCTCGGCGCGAGCGGAGTTCAATTGATTGTCAAAAAGCTCCTACACTTCTTTTCCAATCTTTCTGAATGGCTACTCCAACAGCAGATGCTAAGAAAATGTAATGGCCACATCAGAAACCGAACTCCACAGACTCCGTTCAACTCAGAGATCGGAAGTCGTAAAGCAAATTGAGCTGGGAGGGATGAGCAAGATGCGTGTTTATCTTGTCGATGGTCAGCCCGTCTTTCGCGAAGGTCTCAAGAGCATCATACGTGCTGCGCGGGATTTGACGGTCATCGGCGAAGCGGAAACCTGCACAGAGGACGTCCAGAAGGCCGGCAGAGAGTGTGATCTCTTTGTTCTGGACGGCGAATTGGATTGCCTGGCTTTTCTTCAATCATTGGAGAAGACACGAGTCAGGGGACGGCCGCCATTTACGTTGGTCTTAACCAGGCACACTGAGGATCAACATGCCATTCAGATGCTGGCGGCAGGTGCGGATGGGTACCTGAGCAAGTGCAAACCGCCGGAGACCATCCTCGATGCCATCCGGAAAGTCTGCCGAGGAGGAAAGTTCGTCAGCAGAGAGCTTGCCGAAACGATGTTGTTCAATCTGGATCGCATGAACGGACCAGCCCGTCTGTCTAATCGTGAGTACCAGGTACTGTATTTATATGCTTCCGGGCTGGCGATGAAGGAGATCGCCGGACAGTTGGCGCTGAGCGTCAAGACGGTCAGCACATACCGCTGTCGTCTCCTGGAAAAACTGAATCTGAGCAGCAATGCGCAACTAATGCGGTACGCCTACAAGGAAGGCGTGATCCGTGAGTAGTCAAACGCGGGCTAATGCTGAGCTAATTCGGGGACAGACGTATAAATCCCCAATTACGGTTATCGTTCGTTGATCCGTAATTGAGGATTTATACGTCTGTCCCCGAATTAGCTCAGCATTAGCCCGCGTTTGCACCCGCCGCCGCCACTCACCTACGTCTAATCCCATTAACACACTCATAAACCTTGACTTACGTGCACAAAATGCGGTATAGCCTGAGAGAATTCTTATGAGAAAAAACCTCTTCCTACTGGCATGTTTCTTTGCAGTTCTCTGGTCCGCTTCCAGCAGGTTGCACCTGCTGGCCGCTACGCAGCAGCAAACCTCGTCAAGCTCCGCCGCTGAGCAGCGCGCTCTCGTCGATAAATACTGTGTCACTTGCCATAATCAACGCACCAAAACCGGAGGCCTTGTACTGGAAAACATGGACCTCGCGAGGGTTTCCGAAGGCGCGGAAGTATGGGAAAAAGTGATCCGGAAGGTTCGAGGCGGCATGATGCCTCCGGTTGGAATGGCTCGCCCGGACAAGGCGACGCTGGACAGCTTTGCATCCTCTCTGGAGACCTCGATTGACAAGCTTGCCGCTGGGAAACCGAACCCGGGGCGGACCGTGCTTCACCGCCTGAACCGGGCCGAATACGGCAACGCGATTCGGGACCTGTTCGCGCTGGATGTGGACGTGACATCGTTCCTGCCGGCGGACTACGAAGCCTACGGATTCGACAATATTGCCGATGCTCTCACCATGTCGCCGGCATTGATGGATCGCTACCTTGCGGCCGCGTGGAAAATCACCGACCTGGCGATAGGTAATACCCAGATCACTCCGACGCTCGAGACCTTTCGAGTCCGGTCGGACCTGTCGCAAAACGACCACGTCGAAGGCCTGCCCATCGGGACACGTGGCGGTATTCTCATCCGCTATAACTTTCCGGTCGATGGTGAGTACGTCATCCGTCCGAAACTGTATCGCGAGACGGTAAACATCGTTCGCGGTCTGGAGACGTCTCACGACCTGGAAATCACTTTTGAAGGAGACCGCGTTCATCTCGAAAGATTTGGAGGCGGCGCGGATGAGCGGAATGCTTATCTGAATCCGACGTCGGGCGGCGATCTGATCGAAAAGCGTTTCGAGAAGCGCATCGCCGTGAAAGCCGGTCCGCATTCGATCGGCATAGCTTTTCTTAAGAAAAGCTCCGCGCCGACTGTCGAACTGCTGGAGCCCTTCCAACGGGAACGCATCGATCCGATCACGCCGGTGGGCATTCCTGAAATCGACAAAGTGACCGTTGAGGGCCCGTTCAACGTAAGCGCTCCCGGAGAGTCCCCGAGCCGGCGCCGAATATTCACATGCAGTCCGGCCCCCAATACCGATGGTCTGGCGTGCGCCAAAAAGATTCTTTCCAGTCTGGTTCGCCGAGCGTATCGCCGCCCGGTGACGGATGCGGAACTGGCGCGGGTAGTGGGTTTTTACCAGAAGAGCCGTGGAAAAGGCGCTACCTTTGACATGGCAATTCAACAGTCGCTCGCGTTCATGCTTGTAAGCCCTCAGTTCCTTTTCCGCTTCGAGCTGGATCCGGCGAATGCCGCACCAGGCACGATCTATCGCATCAGTGACCTGGAGCTTGCGTCGCGCCTGTCTTTCTTTATCTGGAGCAGCATTCCCGATGACCAGTTGCTGGACCTCGCGATTCAAGGCAAACTGAAGAATCCAACAGTTCTTGAGCAGCAGGTGAGGCGGATGCTGGCGGATCAACGTGCTCGGGCTCTCGGCAGCAACTTTGCGGGACAGTGGTTGTACCTGCGCAATATAAGAAGCCATCGTCCGGATGAGGACATCTTCCCGGACTTCGATGACAACCTCCGGCAGGCGCTTCAGCGCGAGACGGAAATGCTATTCGAAAGCATCGTTCTCGAGGACCGCACTGCGCTCGATTTACTGAATGCCGATTACACATTTCTGAACGAACGTCTGGCGAAGCACTACAAAATTCCGAATGTCTACGGCGATCAGTTCCGCCGGGTCACGGTGACCGATGAGTATCGGAAGGGATTGCTGGGTCAGGGCAGCATTCTGGCTTTGACCTCGTATGCCAACCGGACATCTCCGGTGAACCGCGGCAAGTATGTGCTTACGAACATTCTCGGAACACCGCCGCCCCCACCGCCGGAAAATGTGCCGCCGCTGGACGAGACGCCGGGCAAGGTGCTTTCGATGCGTGATCGCATGGAACAGCATCGCAAGAATCCGGCCTGCTCGGGATGCCACAAACTTATGGACCCGATCGGCCTGTCGCTTGAAAACTTCGATGCCATCGGCCGCTGGCGTTCCAGTGACGGCGGTGCGAAGATCGATTCATCGGACACGCTCTTTGACGGGACCAAGGTCGACGGCCCAACGGGTCTTCGGCAGGCGGTTCTGAAGCGTCCTGAACAATTTGTACGTACCATGACCGAGATGCTTTTGACATACGGCCTGGGCCGTGGGATCGAGTATTACGACATGCCTGTCGTCCGCTCGATCCTTAAGGATTCCGTCCGCACGAACTATAAATTTTCCTCGATCGTTCTTGGAATCGTCAAAAGCGAGCCGTTCCAAATGAAGGTGAAAAAGTCGGAAGACACGGAAAAGGAAACCAATAGCGTAGCAGGAAGAAACGATGATTGATGATTAAGGAGGCCGCTCCAATGTTCATTACGAAAAAGCATTTGTCCCGCCGCACTTTTCTGCGTGGTGCTGGCGTAGCAGTAGCATTACCGTTCCTTGAATCCATGGTTCCGGCCCAGACACCGCTGGCAAAGACTGCCGCAAGCCCGATGGCGCGTTGGGGATTTATCTATGTGCCTCACGGGTCCATCCTGAGGCAGTGGACGCCGGCGAAGGAGGGCGCGGACTTCGAGTTCTCACCCATCCTCAAACCTCTGGAGCCGTTCCGGAACTATGTGACCGTTGTGACGGGTCTCTACAACACCGGCGAGAGCGGGCATTCACCCAGTTGCGCGATGTACCTGTCCGGGACGATGCCGGCTCATGGCAGCAAGATCCACCTTGCAACGACGATCGATCAGCACATTGCCCAGCAACACGGTCAAGGCACGACGTTTCCCTCGATGGAGTTCGCTACCGAAGATCACTCCAGCCACATCGGCAGTTGCGCCGGCGACTTCCTCTGCTCTTACATGAGCACGATTTCATGGCGGACGCCGACCCAGCCGCAGCCGATGGAGATCAACCCGCGCGTTGTTTTCGAGCGGATGTTCGGCGGCGATGGGGCTACCGCGAAAGATCGCCAGGCTCGATTGGAACAAAACACCAGCATTCTCGACGCGGTCGCCGACAGCGTGAAAGACCTGAAACGCGATCTTGGCGCGCGCGACCAGGCCAAACTGGCCGAGTATGTCGACAACGTTCGCGAGATCGAGCGGCGGATCCAGCAGGCCGAAAAGCAGCGCAATGAACATAACCTCGAAGCGCCTCCGACCCCCACGGGCGTACCGGAGAATTGGGAAGAACACGCCAAACTGATGTTCGATTTGATTGCGATGGCCTACAAAGGCAACATGACTCGTGTAACTTCATTTATGCTGGCTCGCGAGTTGAGCACGCTGGCTTACCCGCAGATCGGTGTTGCCGATGGTCATCACCCCGTGTCGCATAACAATAACGTTCCCGAGCAGGTTGCCAAAAAAGCGAAGATCGACACGTACCATCTCAGCCTGTTTGCCGACTTCCTGGGGAAACTGCGGTCCACTCCGGACGGTGACGGCAACCTCCTGGATCATTCGACGTTCGTCTATGGCAGCGGTATGAGCAACGGCAACCAGCATGACCACGTGAATCTGCCCATCGTCGTCGTCGGTGGCGGAGCGGGCCAGCTCAAGGGTAACCGCCACGTCAACACGAAGCGCATGCCGCTCTCGAACTTGATGTACACCGTACTCGAAAAGGCTCAAGTGCCTCTGGAGAAGTTTGGCGAGAGCAACGCGAGGATCGACATCTAATGAACCGTAAACATCTACTCACACTATGTCTGGTGGCGCTGTTCGGCGTCACCAGCCTTGCTGCCGCTGCCGGTGATGCCCGGCTGGTCGACGCGGTGAAAAACCGCGATCTCGCGAATATGCGTTCGCTTTTGAAACAGCGTATTGACGTCAATGCAGCCGATGCGGAAGGCATGACCGCCCTCCATTGGGCGGCACACTGGGGTGACCTCGCCACCGTGAAGCTGCTGATCGGCGCGGGCGCCAATGCGAAAGCCGCCAACCGCTACGGTGTGACGCCGCTTCATGAGGCGAGCACCATCGGTAATGCTGGAATCATGGAAGCCCTGTTGAAGGCCGGAGCCAATCCGAATGCCGCCTACGGTTCAGGCGAAACTCCGGTGATGACAGCGGCACGCACGGGCAATGTGGATGCAGTGAAGGTGCTGCTCGATAGTGGAGCGGACCCAAACGCTTCGGAAGAGTGGCGCGGACAGACTGCTTTGATGTGGGCTGCGGCCGAGAATCATACGGCGGTCGCCAGGCTTCTTACGGATCATGGCGCCAACGTCAATGCCCGCTCCGTCGTCTATGACTTCCCTACGCTGACCGGCACCAACGGTGGCATTATTCATGACCGTCCAATGGGCGGTCTCACTGCGCTGATTTTCGCGGCTCGACAGGGCGCAATCGAGACGGCCCAGATCCTGGTTGCCGCAGGCGCCAACTTGAATGAGGCCGAACCCCAGTACGGTTTCACGCCCATGCAGACCGCGATCTTTAACGGTCATTATGATTTCGCGGCATTCCTGCTGGACAAGGGAGCCGAGGTGAACGATGGCTCGTTGTATATCGCCACCGAGATGCGGAATCTGGCGACTTACAGCAATCGTCCAAACCCGCCCGATATCGACCGGACGATGAACAGCCTGGACATGGTCAAGTTGCTCCTTGCCCGCGGAGCAGATCCGAACAAGGTTTACGACAAGACAATTCCGCCTCGGCAGGCGCAGGGAAACATTAACGTAATTGCGGGGGCTACGGCACTGCATCGAGCGACCCGATCTACCGATCTCACTGTGATACGCCTTCTGATGGAGAAGGGCGGAAATGCTTCATCGGCGACGAAAGACGGTTCCACTCCGTTGATGATGGCCTCCGGGCTGGGTGGTCCCAGGGGCAGTGACGAGGAAGTGACGGATGCGGCGGACCGCGCGGATCCACTCGATGCCGTCAAGATATTCGTGGCAGCCGGCGCCAATCTCAATGCGGCCCAGGAAACATCGGGAAATACCGCGCTACACTACGCCGCACAGAGAGGCTCCGATCGCATCGTGGAGTTTCTGGTCAGCAACGGTGCCAGGCTCGATGCGAAGAACAAACAGGGAAAGACCCCGCTGGAACTGGCGCCGAAGAGAACGGCCGACTTGATTCATAAATTGACCGCAGGCCAGTAAACAGGAAACACAAAGGCACGAAGGCACAAAGAAAGGCCGCATATAAGAAGCTCTTGATGCGGCCTTTCTTTGTGCCTTCGTGCCTTTGTGTTTACCTCACGGTGACGACGATCTCCGTCGTTTTCGCCAGCGCGCCGTCGCTGGCGATCGCCCGCAACCGATACGTGCCGGGCACGGCGAAACGCGCCGTGGTCACTGCCTTTCCGCCTGTCAACGAAATCGGGCCCGTTTGCTCGAACGCGGCCTTGCCGGGCCCGCCAACTTGCAGCCACCTTACATTGAGACCTCTCGGGGCTCCGCTTCCCACCGAGTTGGATTGGGCTCCAAAGGGTCCTGCTCCCGGGCGAGGGGTTCGGATGGGGCGCGGTTTGGGCAGACCATCGTCGACTACCGACACCGTGAGCGTGATGGGGACGCCAACGGTTGCCGTCTGAACGGGAGCAACCGTCATTGAGGGAGGTTCGTTCGGATCATCCGTCCCAGGATCGAAGTTTCCGTTGCTCATCACGACCCGATCCGTGATTTCCTGAGCCGCCAACAGATTTCCATAAGCCATCTCGGAGCGGCCGTTGGCTGCGATCGTCCAGGTCACTTCCTTTTTTCCGAAGTCCGCCGGTACTCGGAGCCGAAACATCCAGCGCTGGCGGCGCGGCAAGAAGTAAGTGGGCTGGCCGGCGTCGGGACCGTTCGGCTCGATTTTGTTGTTGGCGCCGGGCGGAATGTAGAGTTCCTGTTTCCAGTTCCGGTTGAAATATCCGAACACCATGTCGAACGTGCCGTCGGGATTCTTGATCCAACCCTCGAAGTAAGGAACAACGCTCTGGCCCGAGTTGAATCGGACTGGCGCAATCTCCGTGGGGAGCTGCCAGACTGCCAGGGTAAAAGCCAGCCAGAGAAAATGCGTGCTCATTGCGACTTTCGGGCCCTGACGCGCTGCTGGTAATCGGCTTCGTCGAGGTAGGTGATGGTCACCCACGCAAAGCTCATTTCGTCAATCGACCGCTGGCCGAAGCCGACCCAGTTTCTGGGATTGGGATTGTATTTGTTGTTCGCGGTGTTGTCGTGCCACGCCGTAATGTGAACGATGGTACCGGCCGGCAAGAGCGGTGCGACATTGTCGGCGTACGGATAAGTGATGTGCCAGCCAAACTGATAGTTACTCACGCAACTGAGCGTTTCCGTGCGCGCCGGCCCGGGCCGAGCCGAGTCCGCTCGAACGTCCGGGTAGATCGCTTCCATGCACATGGCCTTGCCGCGATTGTGCATGTGGGGTTGAAACGATGCGACCAGCGCCGGCTGTGGCAGCCGGAAATAGCCGTCGTGACGTACGATCTGGCCGGCAGGAATGTCGAGCTCGTTTGAATCTCCCATGTGCTGCGTGAAAGCCACGTACTTTGGAACAACGCCTTTCGGGAAGACCTTGAACCCGAGTTGGACAGTGACCGGCGTTTCCTCACCCCGCGGATTGAGGTGCAGGTTGAAGTTGATCTTCGAACCCGCCTTGATCAAGCGGCCCGAGTTTGGCGGAAAGATGTCGCCGTTTTTGCCCAGCGCGTATTCGTTGAAGAACAGACCAATCGGATCTTCCTCCTCGTCTTCGACCAGATTCGTCGTGAAGTGGTGCACAACCTTGAAGCTGCGAGGATCGACGGGCTTGCTTTCCACAGCCATGACGTACATGTCTTCCGTGAATCCCGGATCGACGAGAACATTCACAATATTGTCCGGCCCGGTCGCCGCCAGGATGTACGGCTTTTTCATGGACACGATTACATCGGGCTTGCCGATGTGCCACTGGTCCAGATCGCTGAACTGACGCGGGAGAGGCATGTCGGAGGGATTGCCCTGAGGGGCGCCGTCATCGACCCACTTGCTGATGGTTGCAATGTCAGTGTCACTGAGAGAGGGATCGTCTTTGAAGTCGGTTATCCCGATATTCTTATCGATGTACCACGGCGGCATCTCTCGTTTCGCCACCTTCTCCTTGATCGCGCGGGCCCATGGTCTGGCGTCCTGGTACGTCAGGAGCGACATGGGCGCAATCGCGCCGGGACGATGGCAGTTTTGACACGAGCGCTGCAGGATAGGAGCGACGTCTTTTGTGAATGTAACTTGTCCCTGCGGGGCCGCGACAAGCGTCAAGACAAGGCTGGCGATAATCATGATGACCTCCTCAGATTGTTCAGGGTGTAACACAAAAGGAAAGGAACCACAAGATCCGACCAATGCTCAATTCCCAATTCTCAATTCTCACCCGAATCGAGAATTGAGAATTGGGAATTGAGCATTGGTCAGATCCTTGCCAGGCCCACCAATGCGCCGCCCAACACTATCCAGGCCGAGTTCACGCGAAAGCGAAACAGCATGATAGCGCCGGCAACAGCCAACACCAGGGTGGTTGCGTCCACCAGCGCGGAGTGGCCAAGCTGCCAGGTGACCACTGCCATCAGCGCGAGGGATGCGGCGTTTACCGCGTCGAGGAAGGCTCCGGCCGTTTCAGACCGGCGAATTCGTGGTATGAAAGGACCACTCAGTGCCACGAAGACGAATGCGGGCAGGAATATTCCCAGAGTTGCCACGATCGCTCCCGGGGTTCGCGCCAGAATGTATCCGATGAATGTGGCTGTCGTGAACACGGGTCCGGGGGTGAACTGACCGACGGCGATGGCATCCAGAAGCTGTGCTTCGCTCAACCAGTGCCATCGCTCGACCAGATCAGCCCGAAGAAAGGCGAGCAGCACGTAGCCACTTCCAAACAGCACGGAACCGGTCTTGAGAAAGAACAGAAAAAGCGGGGCAAGGCTGAAATACTGAGTCTGGCTCTTTCGCAGGAAAGGCGATCTTGTGAAGGCAAACAGCAGCCCGGCTCCGAACAGAATCACCAACTCGTTGACGCCAAGAAAATTCAGAGTTGCCGCTGTCATCGCAAGAAGTAAAAGCGTTTTGGTTTTCAATGCCGCACGGCCCAGAGCCCACAGCGCCTGGAGCACGACTGCGATCATCACCGGCTTCACCCCGTAGAGGATGCCGCCGGCCTCCGGCAGCGAACCATAGCGAACATAAAGCCACGCACAAAAGATCACGATCAGAGTTGCCGGCAGAATGAAACAGCCTCCCGCCACAAAAAAGCCGGGCCACCCGGCTTTTCGAAGGCCAATATGGAGTGCCAATTCGGTTGAGTTTGGACCCGGAATCAGATTCGTCGCTCCGACCAGATCCATGAACTCCTCATGCGAGAGCCAGCGGCGGCGCCTCACCACTTCATCTTCCATCAGAGCAATGTGGGCCGCGGGTCCGCCGAAAGAAATGGCTCCGAGCCTGAGGAATAGAACCGCAACCTGCGTGAGTGGTAGCATGTTGATTCGTGATAGCATCCGAAGCCTTATGTCTACATCAACACGCGTAATCATATATCGAGGAGAAAGAGCGTCATGCTGAAAGCGACTCAAGGAAAAGTACTGCCAACCACCATCACGGGTTCTTTGCCGCGCCCGAGCTGGTACACCGAAAATCTGGGAACCAGGTCATTCCTCGACGCCATGGTCATCTCCAGATTCCGGGAGCAATATGTTGATGCCCTGTCGGTTTACCTGCGTGAACAGGAGGTGGCCGGTCTGGATATCTGCACCGATGGTGATTGCCGGTTCGATCAGGATATCGGTGGTCAGAGCTGGACCAGCTATCCCCCACACCACATGGAGGGCTTCGAAACGACCCACCCGAAACTCGCGAAAGCCGGCGCCGGCGGCATTGGCTTTCCCCGCGGCCACATCCTGCACGATTATCTGGAAGCGCGGGTCATGCCGAAACTCGTCGGGCCCGTCGGGCGCGGCGAAATGCAGTACACCGAAATCTGGAAGGCCGCGCAGCGTTTGACGTCGAGGCCGGTGAAATTCGGCACGGTCACGCCTGAGCTTGTCGCTTTTGCCGTCCAGGACGAGCACTACAAAGACTTGCCTTCGCGGATCATGGCGATCAGCGACGCGTTCAATCAGGAATTGCACGACCTTGCCGATGCCGGTTGCCAGGTGATCCAGATGGAAGAACCCCAGATCCATCTGCTGGCTGCGCGCGGCGCCGTGGACAATGTCATCAATCCCGATTTCATGCTGAAGGTTTTCAACAATACGGTGAAGGGATTGCGCGCCAAGACCGAAGTCTGGTGCCATACCTGTTGGGGAAATCCATCGCAGCAGCGCATGTTCGCCAAGGTGCAGTCCTACAAACCGGCGCTGGAAGTTCTCAACCAGGTCGATGCGGACGTCATCACGTTTGAAACGAAGAGTTCGGGAGCGATGGATCTTGAAGCCATCGGAAAGCAGATCACCGGCAAGAAAGTCGCCATCGGTGTCGTCGATCACCACACTCTCCAGGTCGAATCACCCGAGGAAGTAGCCGATCTGGTACGCCTTTCACTCAAGCACATTCCGGTGGACCGCCTGATCCTTTCCTCGGATTGCGGCATGGGTCGCGAGGGAATGAGCCGCCGCCACGCGTACTACAAGATGGTATCGCTTGTTCGAGGCGTCAACATCGTGCGGAAGGAAATCGGAGTTCCGGAGGCGGTGTGCCTCGCCGATGATCCCAGATATTCGCTGATCCGGTCGTAGGTAAATTCGGCATTAAACACAAAGGCACAAAGAAGGCCGCCTTAAACATTTTTTGGTGGCGGCCTTCTTTGTGCCTTTGTGTCTTTGTGTTTAATGCCTGCATTTTGCTCACTGTTACTTCTTCAGTTCCCCGAAAATCAGCGTGAAGTTGGTAGCGGCTCGACCGACGTTGTAATCCTTGAACTTTTCGGGAAGCTTGAATTCGGCGGCTGCCTGCTCCGGGGTCTTGCCGGCTTTCCGGGCGGCGCGTGCGGCATCCAGGAACATTCGATTGAAGTCGGCGAAATCCTTGAGGTCGGCCCACTTCATTATGGTGCTGTGACCCGTAATCACGGTGTCCACATTCTTGATACCTGCTACAGCCCTGTCGAGGGTTTGCGGGAATGCCATACCGCTGCCGCCGTTGTTGGCATCGATCAGCGGTGTTCCTTTGGCGGCGAATGCATCGCCGGCATGCATTGTGCGCAGGCCCCGGAATACCACCCACGCGTCTCCGTTGGTGTGCGCCGCGCCATAGTAATAGAGGTCGATGGCATCTTTACCGCTAAGCACGGTCATCTTGTCTTTGTATGTTTTATCCGGCAACCCGTGTTTCCTTGCAGGGTCCTTGAAGTAAGCCATCTTCGCCATGTTGGCAGCGGTGTTTTCCTGGACGATGATCTCCACGCTGGCAGGGAAGAAATCGTTGCTGCCCGTATGGTCGCCGTGCGTATGCGTGTTGATGATATGAGTGACCGCTTTGTTCGTGACCGTCTTTACCTGGTTGAGGATCGCCTGGCCATTGTCTGCGAGCTTCGTGTCCACCAGCACCACGCCGTTCGCCGTGATGAACACTGCAGTATTTCCGCCCGCGCCGGGGATCATGTAAAGCGTATCTGCCATTTTCTGGATTGTCCCGATGGGGCCCAGTCCTCCGCCTCCGCGGCCTTGTCCTCCCGCTCCTCCCCGAGCAGGCTGCTGGGCGCTGAGCCCAAGGCCCATCACGATCAGGCCGGCGCAGACGATTGTTCCGAGCAAGAGCGATCGTTTCATGAGATTTCTCCTGTCCTAACGGTTTAAAGCCTTTTCGATTTTTTCCTTTATTCCCTGGAGAGTGGCTCGCTGCGGACTATCCGGATTTTTTTTCAGGTAGGTATTGATCTTATCCAGGGCCTCATCGAGGCGAGACTGCCTGGTGTAAATGTTGATCAAGGTCAGATGGGCCTGCTGGAGTTCCTCGTCCAACTGCAGTGCGCGGTTGAGCATCGATTCGGCTCGTTCATACGAGGCGATCTTGTACAGCGCCGCGCCAAGATAGTTGTGCGCGGGTGCCGATAGCGGATTGCGGCGAATCGCTTCCTCCAGGAAACCGACAGCTTTCTGAAATCGGCCGGCCGCTTCTTCTGCCCGGCCGGCGTCACTTTGAATTTCGCCTTCCTGGTAGTAAATCGTGCCGAGATTGATCACGGGCTCAGCGGCGTTGGGATTCAAATCGCGGGCTCGTTCGAATGCCGTCTCCGCCTCTCGATACTTTTGCATTCGGAGATACTGCACGCCGAGAGTGTTCCGGGCCTCGTAGAAGTCCGGCGCCAGCTTGAGTGCGCGCTCAAGACGCTCGATGATCTTCGTCGCGTCTCCTTTGGGAGATTCCTTGAGCGCTTTCTCATACTCGTCAACCGCTTTGCCCGGGATCCTGGCCCGCAATTGCTTCAGGTCGACGACAGGAGAACCGCCCCTCTCTACGGCTTTGAATCTCTCCCGTTCCAGGAAAATATTGACGTGTCCACCGAGCAGAGCATACGCCATCCGTTCACGATACGGTTTGAACCCCTCCACTTCGACAACGACATAAAGATCCTGCGAAACTCCGACACCGCGATATGTGAATTCTCCGCTGAGGCCGGTGTAGGCGTAACCAAGCCGCTGGCCGCCGTCGGTTTCGAATCGGACTTCAATCATTCGATCGGGGGCGCTGGAAGCGTCAAGGATGATTCTTCCCGAGATCGTTACGTCCTCTCTCTGGGCCGGTTGAGGTACGGGTGTCGGCTGTCTCGGTTGCGGATCTGTAGGGACCGGCGCAGGTTGGGGAGACGGCGGATTCTGTGCACCCCCCTGCTGAGCGTGCACCCGGACAGTCAGGACGCAGAACACGAGACACACCATCAACAGATTTCGGGGCATCAGGTCTTATAGTTCCTGACTTGCTCAGAAGTCAAGATTTCGGAACGAACGCGGGCTAAAGCCCGCGACTACATCAGCCCGCGTTCATCTCAACCGACGCGTTCGAGGCGGCCATCGGCATGCCGGGCGTAGCGGCCTTCGGCCCCATGGACAGGGTCGTCGCTGGACCACGGCCACCCGCCAAAGCCGGTGCGCTGATAGTCGGAAAACGCCTGCTGAATCTCGGCGCGTGAGTTCATGACGAAAGGACCGTATTGTGCGACCGGTTCGTTGATAGGCCGCCCCTGCAGAAGGAGGAATTCGCTCTCGCCGTTCCCGTTTTCTATTGCCACGTCAACATCGGGATGAAGCTGGATCGCGGCGTGGCGTGGGACGTCGTGACCGGCGATGCGGACTGCGCCTCCGCGGAAGAAGTACAGCGTGCGACTGGTGCCGCGCGAGGCGGGCAAAGTCCATCGGGCTTCGGGCGCCATCTTGATGGTCCAGATTGCGACATGCGTGTCGGGCCGGGCCGCCCAGGATTTGGGCGGCGGAGGAGGGGCCAGCGCTTCGCCAATGCGTCCGGCAACCACCATGATTTCAGTTTGCCGTCCAGCCTCGTCCTTTACTGTGAGTCGGGGAACGCTGTCGCTCCAAAGCATCGCAAAGTGCGGTTCCACCATCTTGTCCGAGCCCGGCAGGTTGAGCCAGATCTGGAACAGTTCGACCGGGTTCGGCGCAGTCCGATTGAGCAGCGGAAACATTTCCGAATGGACGATACCCTTGCCGGCCGTGATCCACTGAACGTCTCCCGGACCGAATCGCGCCGCCGCTCCGAGCGAATCCGAGTGATCGATGTATCCATGCCGTATGATCGTGACGGTCTCGAATCCGCGGTGCGGATGCTGGGGAAAACCGGGCACGACCTCGCCGTGATACATCCGCCAGCCGTCTTTGCCCTCGAAGTCCTGACCGATATTCCGGCCCGAAAGTGACGCGGCCGGGCCCAGGCGTTCATTTCCCGCAGGATACTTGTCGTTGTGATACGCGCAGAAAAGAAATGGATCGGTACACTCCCAGGGAAAACCCAGTGGCTTAAGGCTTAGTATGATGTCGTCGTTCATCTCACCTTCCTCCTGTGGCCTGCTTGAGCGCGCGCGCCGCCGCGGCAACCGTGCGGCCTTGCGCAACGGCGTCCTTCTCACGGGACACCGCAACTAATCTTAGTTTATCGAGAGCTGTCGAGAAAGACACCAGGGTCGACTCGTCCCCGCAATCCACGACGGCGCCAACCTTGCCATGGAGTTTTCCTTCCGATCCAAGGTCCGTCAGCAGGCCGAAATAGCCGGACCATTCCGCGGAAGACGTACTGAAGCCCGCCGGCGCAGCAAGGACGAGAGCATCGGCTCCCAGAATGTCGGCCTCGCGCGGAGCGACGTACTCCCGGTGCATCCGATCGAGGGTTTCTTTGCACTCGGAGAATTCTGCGATATCCGGCACCCGGCGCAAACGTATCAGAGCTCTTGCCTGCACGGCTCCCACGGCCGCCGCCAGCGCCAGTTTCTCGGTCGACCCGCAGCGGGAATAAAATGTGATGAGCACGATGGGCTGAGACATGATAGTTACTTCTCACATTCCCAGCCGCGGAGCGGCGATAGAATGTAGCCCATGGCGCCAGCCATGGGTCACGGTCGGTGGCGGAATCGAGCCCCTAAGGGGCGAAAGATCCTCGACACTCTGTCGCCCCTGCGGGGCTGATCTCATAACCAACCAAAACCCCGGGCTTGCGGGCGTGGCTAGATTCTGTCGCCGCTTCGCGGCTGGGACACGACGTCACGGCAAATCGAAGAAAAGGACTTCGCCGCCTTCTGATCCATTTCCTGCAAACGATAATTCCCGCTCATCGCTGACGCCCGCGCCATCACCGGTGTTCAGCGGGTCCCCATTGAGAGAGACGCTTCCTCGGACGACCTGCACCCATGCGTGGCGGCCCGGCTCGAGAACCTGTTTCAGGGTTTGTCCCGATTGAAGCGTCGCGACGTACAGGCGCGCATTCTGATTGATGACCGTTACGCCATTGCCTGGTTCCGGCGCTGCCAACAGGCGAAAGCGTCCATGCTTTTCGGCGGGTGCGAATGCGATCTGCTGGTAGGATGGGCTCAAATCTTCGGAAGCCGGATCAATCCAGATTTGTATCGAGTGCACGGGATCGTTCTCGGAGGCATTGAACTCGCTGTGCACGATCCCGCTGCCGGCCGACATCGTCTGGATTTCGTTTTGTCCGAGCACGTGTTGCTCACCCATGCTGTCGCGATGCAGGAGGTGTCCTTCCAGCACGTATGTGATGATTTCCATATCCCGATGGGCATGCGGGCCGAAACCCTTGCCGGGGGCGATGCGGTCATCGTTCAGCACACGCAACGCGCTGAAGTTCATGTAAGCCGGATCGTGGTAGTCGGCGAACGAAAACGAATAGTGGCCTTTCAGCCAGCCACGATCGGCATAGCCGCGGTCCTCGCTTTTGCGAATTCTAATCATTGGATTCTCAACTGAGCTGCTCTTGCACCCACTCCAGCTCTTTGCAGACATAATCCACGATATTACCGGTCTTCAGGTTCGACGGCAGCACATCCCACGTATACGTCTCGATCTCCAGTTGGCGCGACACCGGGTTGGCCTTATGGAATTTCAATGCGTCTTCAATCGCGAAGCGTGTCGTGCCGAACGGCCCGAGGTCATCCAGAAACACCGGCACGTGGATGTGGGTACGCCATTCGCGGGGTCCCTGCTCCTTCTTCCATGCGGCGAAGGCGTCTTCGAGATTCAGATACATGTGGAAGCGGCCTTCCTTCTTCTCTTTCGTCTGTGTGAGATAGATGGTATCTGCATAACGCTGGAGCGAGTCGACGACCTTCTGGTTGACCTGCGGCATGTACACAGCGGCCGCCTCCTGCAGCTTGAACACCGGAATGCCCGCGTCCACCAGTTTCTGGAGTGACTCCGAAATGTTTTCGAATGCGACCGCCTGATGGCAGATGTCGAACACGGTGCCCAGGTGCCGCCGCAACGCGGCGTGAGCCTCTGAGATCGGAATACCGGCTAATCTGGCCAGCTTCGTTGCGGAGGCTCCCGAATAAAGATGCTTGGTAAAATATTCAACTGTTTCGTCGGTTGTTTCGAGATAGCAATAGGGCTCCGGCTCGAGCGCCAGTCCAACGGTACGCCCCGTACGTTCCCTCAGGCCTACCAGATGGGCGGCAACGCGGATGACGTGTTCGGTAAAGGCGTCCACGACATCCGGACCGGTCACGCGCGGTTTGAACCCAAGCGGGGGACTCTGAATCGACGGCGACGATCCTTCAGGGCAAACGTCCGCGAGGACCTCGGCGACATTGATCGTGTACTGCGTGCGTTCTTCGGAACGCCAGTCCGGCTCATAGACCTGCTCCTTCACTCTCGTCCCCTTGAACGGGCCGTACGGAAACGCATTCACCGTGTAGAGATACATATCGTTGTCGGAGAGAAACCTTTTCAGCTTGTCCCGCTCCCTGGGGTCATTGACCAGAGTCGTCGCGGATTCGGCCGCCAGCCGCAGTGAAACGCCAAACGGCTGGTTTGGGGAAATGCGCTCTTTGACCTGCGGTACGTAGGTGGTCAAGCTGTTCCAGATTTCTCCCCAGTTGTCACCGGGATGAACCAGCGTCGAATAAGTTAAGTGCCCAAGGCCTTTTCCGAGATCCATACTGCTTTACTCCTTCGATTTCTTATAAATCACTCCAAACCGCTTGCGCGTGCTTGTTCCCGCGCGAGAACCGCCTGATCCCGGTCACCGTCGCCGTTGGCCATAGCTCCCAGCAGGCGTTCAATATAGACGTCATGACTCGGCATAGGGACCCTTGCGATGTTGGCGGCTGCCGCAATCAGGTTGGCGTCCTTAAGACCTATCGTGACCGGTGAGCCGACCTTATCATAGGTTTCATCGACCATGGTTTTGCCGTAACCCACATAAGCGGGCGCGCCGGCGAACAGACCCTCCGACATCACGTCGTAAAGCACCTGAGGCTCCACGCCATATTTCCTAATGAGCGAAAATGCCTCGCCCATCGCGGTGATGGCGCAACCCAGGACCGCGTTGTTGGCCAACTTGATGGCGCTTGCGGATTCGGGCTTTGGTCCCGCATGAAATACGCGCCTGGCGATTACCTGGAACAGAGGCTCGCATCGCTTCAATGCTTCTTCCGGCCCGGCCGGCACGATGCCGAGTTGTCCGGTTGCCGCCAGGTCGGGCCGGCCGAGAACGGGAACAGCGAGCAGGATCTGATTAGCCCCGGCGTGCGCGGTTTCGAGCGCCCGTATGGTCGCGATCCCGTACGTGCCCATCGCCATATGGATGGCTCCTGGCGGTAGCGAGGCGCACATACCACCCGAACCGAATGCCACTTCATGGACAGCGAAATCTTCGGCAAGCATGGTGATGACGACTTCGCGGTCCTTACAAACATCGGCAACCGACGAGGCTACGCGAGCGCCGGACTGAGCGAACTCTGCAGTGGCCTGGGGCACGACATCGTAGACAACGAGATCATGGCCCCCGCTGAGAATGCGGCTCGCCATTCCTTTACCCATCCGGCCCAAACCGATGAAGCCGACATTCATCGAAACTCTCCTTCATCTTCGGCAGTCATAGACCGCCGCCACAGTTACTCGAGTCCGCTCGCGCGGGCTTGTTCCCGGGCGGCGACCGACCAATCCTTTTCGCCATTGCCGTGCGCGACGGCACCCAGCAGCCGGTCTCGAAATGCGTTGCCGCTCGGCAGCGGAACTCGTGCCATGTCGGCGGCTGCCATGATCAGATTGAAGTCCTTGAGGCCGAGAAGCGTTGTGAAACCAACTTTGTCGTAGGACTCATCGACCATGATTTTGCCGTAAACTTTGTAGGCAGGCGCCGCGAAAAGACTCTCAGTCATGACTTCGTAAAATACCTGCGGCACCACACCGTACTTCCGCACGAGCGAGAATCCTTCGGCCATGGATCCGATGGCGCAGCCCAACAGGAAGTTGTTGGCCAGCTTGATTGCGATGGAATGCTCAGGTTTTGCGCCGGCGTGGAAAGTGCGTCTGCCCATGACCTGGAAAAGCGGCTCGCATTTTTGCAGCGCATCGGCAGGACCAGCCGCAACGATTCCGAGTTGTCCGGACGCGGCCATGTCCGGTCTGCCAAGAACTGGCGCGGCGGCCAATACCTGATTCGCCCTGGCGTGGACTGCAGCAAGTTCCTGTATAGCGCCTGCGCTATGAGTGCCCATCGTGAGGTGAATCGCACCGGCCGAAATCGAATCGCGCAGACCGCCTGGATTCAGCGTGACCTCTCGCAGGGCAGCATCATCGGTCAGCATCGTTATGACGACTTCGCGTCCTTCGCACGCGCCTGCAACGGATGACGCCACTCGCGCGCCGGCTTTGGCGAGTTCGGAAGCCTTTTCGGCGGTTCGATTGAAAACGACGAGGTCGTGGCCGGCGCCGAGGATTCTACCTGCTATGGCCTGGCCCATCCGGCCCAGACCGACGAAGCCGACTTTCATGGATGCACTCCTTGTAAGACCGAGTCGCAGGAAGGATCAGGGGACTGGCCGCGAATGACGCGAATTACGCGAACGGCGCAGTTAAATGATCGTGGATGCGCCGTTCGCGTAATTCGCGTCATTCGCGGCCAGTCCCCTGATCCTTCCTGCGACTCCATTTGCCAAAATCTTTCATCGCTTATTCACGCTGAAGCCGCCATCGACGCTAAGCTGAGCGCCTGTGATGTAGCGGGCGCGATCGGATGCGAGGAAGACGACACTGTCCGCAACTTCCTCCATGGTTCCCCAGCGGCCGGCAACGATACCCCAATTGCGGCACGTGTCGTTCAGAAACTCCGCCTTCGTTTTGCCCTGCTGCCTGGCCATGTTCTCGGCCCACAATTCACGCCACTCTGTTGCAATCAGGCCGGGAACAACCGTGTTGACGGTAATGTTGTCGTCCGCCAGATCCGCCGCCAGATAAGTTGTAACGTGATTCATAGCCGAGTTGTTGAAGCCGTGAGTCAGAGCGCCCGATAAAACACCGACGCCAGCGATTCCGCTGATATTGATGACCCGGCCGGTGCCGTCGCGGGCCAGGTTAGGCAGAAAGGCCTGGACGCAGCGCAGCATGCCGACGATCTTCATATTGATGTCGTCCATCCAGTCGGTATCCGGCCACTCAATCTGGCGATCCATGCGTCGAATGGGACCACCGGCATTGTTGACGAGGATGTGGATGGTTCTGAATTGGCCGACCGTGTCAGCGGCGGCGGCTTTGACGGACTTGATGCTCTTGACGTCCGCTGGAATTCCCAGCGCCTGAACGCCGCTTTCACGTCGGATTTCATCTGCGGTCCTTTCGAGTGCCTCTTTGCTGCGAGCCAGGAGCACAACGTTTACGCCTTCTTTCGCCAGTGCTCGGGCAATGGACTTGCCAATACCCCGGGTTCCTCCGGTTATTACTGCGTTGCGTCCTTTAAGTCCCAGCTCCATGGTTGAGGGTTATCACACCGGGATGCGGGTCTTATTCTTCTGCAGCCACTGATCGAAGTTCTGCAGCTGCGGGTTGAGCGAGCGGGTGGTTTCGATGCTGCGCGCTCCGACGACCTCCTTTTCAAAGTCGCGATACACCTGGAACATGTTTCCGTATTCGTCAGCGCCCTGGAAGCCGAAAGCGCGATAGTCGTTCGGCTCGACCGCATTGTATTTGACCGTTCCGATGCCGAGACCCTTCGACAGCTTCTCACTGATCTGGTTCAGCGTCAGGTGTTCGCCTGCAATCCCGACGGTCTTGCCGATGTATTTGTCACCAGCCTTGAAGATGCCGTATGCGGCCTTGCCGATGTCCTCGGCAGCAATGCCGGCCAACCTGGCGTTGCCCATTGGGAATGTCCAGCTATAGACGCCGTCATCGCCTTTCTTCGGCGCGAGGCCGAAGAGGTACAAGTTGTCCCAGTAAAACGACGTGACGAGGCATGTGGACGGGATACCCGAGAAATAGGCATCCGCTTCCGCCTTGGCGTCGAAATGCGGAACCCGATACTTTTCCTGCAGAATCGGCATGCGCTTGTCATCGGGCGACATCAGCTTGCGCGTGTCTTCCAGCGTCGACCAGATGACGTGCTTGACGCCGGCGGCCTTCGCCGCGTCGGCGATGTTCTTGGCTTGAGCCTTTTCTTTCTGTCCCGAGAAATGTTCCCAGAAGTTGGTCACGCCGTATACGCCGTAGGCGCCGGTGAACGCCTTCTTCAGGCTCTCGACATCATCGATGTCCGCTTTGACCACTTGAGCGGCCCTGGCGGCGAGAGCCTTCGCCTTGTCTTTAGCCGGATCGCGGGTGATCGCGCGGCAAGCAAAGCTCCCCTCCTTGTCGTCCAGAATCGCCTGGCAAAGACCGCCTCCCTGAGAACCGGTCGAACCCACTACTGCAATGATTTTTTTATCAGCCACGTATGTCTCCTTTTATTGATGGCTGCGCCCTCCCGGGCTTGCATTCGCAGCCGCTCATGAGTTATTTACCCAATACTTCTTTGCGGACGATGCTCGCGCCGTCGGCAAGTGCCTTCAGCTTCATCTTCGCGATCATGCGGGCCAGCGGTTTCATGCCGCAGTCCGTGCTCAGGGTGACCCGGTCGGGAGAAACGGCAGCAATCACTTTACGGATACGGTCGGCGACCTGCTGGGGTGATTCGATGGCGTTGGTGCGAATGTCCAGCACGCCAACCTGGACGTCCTTATCCTTCGGCAGGTTCTTCAGGAACTCGATACCGGCCATGTTGCGGTTCGCATAATCGAGGACGAACTGGTCGATGCCTTTCGTCTCGAAGAAATGTGGAAGGACGGTCTGATATCCCTCAGGAAAGCTCGCGCTCAGAATGTCGTTGCCCCATGCATTGCCGAAGCAGAAGTGCCAGCCGATCTTCGCGTCGACACCGTCGCAGCATTGTTCGACGACTTCCCGGACCCATTTGTAGTCGTTCTTATCGTTTGAGAAAAGCGGCATCCAGGCGCCGAGGTCTTCGAACTGCAGGTACTTGGCACCGGCGGCAACGAGCTCTTTCATCTCGGCATTGAAGATGGGCGCGAGCGCGCGGCTCAGCGCCTCGGCATTCTTGTACGGCCCCTGGAAATACGCATGCCATGCGAGGTTGGCCGGGCCGGCTCCGACGGAGACTTTGACGGGCTTCCTGCTGTGCTTCGCGGCGATTTTGTAGAGGTCCGCAAGCCGGATTGGGCCTCGCGATACCGGTCCACTGTTCACAACGCCGCCCCAGTCGTCGAGGAGTTCCACGCCCTTGTTGCGGTCCGTTGCTCCCACCGCCGATGGATGCGGGTTTCTGGCCGGTTCGAAGCCTCCAATGCGCTCGTACATGTACCAGCAGAAGGAGCCGATCACGCCGACATAGTCGTCGTACCACATGTTGCCGTCCGTTACGATATCGAGACCCGCCTCTTCCTGGTCGCGGATCACCGTCGCTACGGCGTCGTCATAGGCTTCTTCATACTGAACTTCCTTGAACGCGACGCGAAGGTCGCGGCCGAGCAATTGGTGTTTGTACCAGTGCGGCCGGGGATACGACCCGACCATAGTGGTCGGGAGGATAGTATCGACAATCTTAGTAGGCATTTTTGGCTACTCCTTCAATTGATGGCTGCGCCGTATCGGGCTTGCATTCGCAGCCGCTCATCCAAGCAATAAATGCGAGGGGTTGTTGTCTGGTGCGGCCGTTTTGTCCGCAAGGCCGTAAATGCTATCTCAGCCGTAATGAAGCGGTCAAGCGGCGGTCTTGATGCTATTTAATGCACATTCCGGAACGCGGGCCAAAGCCCGCGACTACATTCGAAGTTTGTAAACAAGGCAATAGTCATCCTCGAATTCCAACAGAGCATTGGACTGCAGGAAGCCTCGCTCCAGATACGGTAACCAAGGTGGCGCGGCCTTCATTATTTCGCGCGTCGTAAAAACGTACATAAAACCATCGCGTTTCATTGCAGCGGCCAAGTCCGCGTCCGGTTTCATATTCATCAATCCTCGTGTTGCACTTCCCTGCACGGAGACGGGCAACGTTTCCAACTGCGAACGCAAGTAGAACCGCAAATTCTCGGTCCCCACACCCACGATCGTTCGCTCTGGTCCGCTCACCCTGTTCAGATAGAGAACACCGGCGTAACCCGCTAGTGTTCGCTTGAGAAAATCTTCCCGCTCTTCCAGGCCCAGTGCGAGTGATATGGGAAACCGCTCCGGTATGTTCCAAAACTGATTGGAATGCACCAGGGGTTGGGTGATCACTGCCAGCAGCAGACACACCTGGGCGACACGGGTAAACCGTACTGATGTCCGATGAAAAACCGTTGCAACACCGATGATCGTCACTAACGGAAGGATCGAAATATAGAAGCGGCCGTGCTGCATTGTATAAAAGAGAAGGACCAGGTAAACGGCGGCGGCTGCGGAGACCAGATACACTCCATTCTTTCGTCTTCCGGGCAACCACAGGGCGAACGGAAACGCAAAGAGCAAACTTAGCCCCAGAGCCCCGCGAGGCAGGGCCTCGCCGAATCGTGACGTATCGAACGTCATACGGAATGGAAAACGGATCAACGATGAAGCTGTAGTGCCTAACCCAAAGGTGGACGCGTTGAATATCGTGTTATCGAGTTCCCATTTGGGGCTCTGGAAGATGCCGTTCATGAGCGGGAAAATCGGATTTCCCGTCCATGCATAGGTCAGAATGTATGTCGGCATTGCAAAGAGACTGAATGTGGCCAGTGCACAAACGATGATTCGGAGCCGGTCTCCGGACACCGGATCGCGAACAACACGAAAGAAGACAACGGGTGCAATCGCGACGAAGGCAAAAGCGGCATTCAGTTTCGAGCCCACCGCCGCTCCGGCAAGTAAAGCTGCAACGTAAAGCCATCCGCCGTTGCCGTTTTCGTACCAGCGGATCAAAGCAAGAAACGAGGCAACGATGAATAACGCGACGATGTTATCGACGTCGGCCGTGCCTGATTCCCAGGCCACGAGTGGCGTCGTTACATACAATGCAGCAGCCCACATGCCGACGCGGGTGTTGAACAAAGCTTTTCCGAGTGCAAAAACACCCAGAGCGGAGCAAATGCTGATCAGGAATACCCACGCTTTCGCCGCTTCAGGACCGCCTGCGCCAAGGCAAATCGAGAGGATCAACTCGGTTAGCCGAGTCAAATACGCTTGTAAGAATTGGATCTCGAAAATCCCGGATTGCGCCAGCCAGGCTTTGGGTACGGCCAGGTGATAGTTCAATGGGTCGTACTGCACTTCGGGCGCTGCAGCCCAGATCAGATTCACCACGGCCGTGCAGGCCATGATTGCCGATAACAATCCGAACTCGTTCCAGTCGTTCTTCGACTGCCGGACATAGTCGCGAAACTCCCGCGCCAGTCGCTGCGGGAGCCGTATGACCTGTGATCCGACGGCGATCGTTACACCCCCCAACAAAACCCAGATTGCCATGGGTGTCAGCAGATGAAGGATGCCAAGAAGGAATGCCGCCAGCGCAAGTGCTGCGGTTCCCAGTGGCAGGCCGCACGCCAGCAGGTCCAGGGAACCCGGTTCACCACGGAGCAGTATTCTGGCGATGACCGATCCCAGTCCCGCACAAATGAGCAGGATCCATCCCGCCATGAGGAAAGCCGGCAAGGTATGACTCAGAATAGTCACGATTGCGGCGGATAGGGCACAAATCACAATCCACGTCCACGTGACGATGTGCCCCCTGCGGCGGGCCAGGCCGTAACTGATCATCAATACACTTACCAGGGACGTCCATCCCAGCACCCAGGCGAGGTCGTAGCCTGGATTGGCAGGCGACCGCAACGCATTGATAACTGTGCCACAGAACCTGATCGTGACGCCGATGAGCCATAGCTGAAAGACCCACGGTATCGCGCGCGAGAGAAGGTTCCGGGTAGGCATGCGGAAGAAAACCACAAAAGGGAAGAAAACAGAAAGGCAAAAATTCGGGGACAGAAAGATCTGACCAATGCTCAATTCCCAATGCTCAATTCTCATCGGGTGAGAATTGAGCATTGGGAATTGAACATTGGGAATTCCTGTTTTTTTTCCTTTGGTGGTCTCTATCCTCTTTGTCGGCCCCACTTGACCACACCCGATCCCTGCACGCATAATCCGGTTTTCGTCTACGACGAAAGGAGATGCAATGCAGCTCACGAGAGGACTCGTTGGATCGGCACTATTACTATTGTTGATCGCCGGGTGTCAGCCGCCCGCACCAAAACAATCGCCTGTCGAGCGCGGCAAATACATGGTCACTGTGGGTGGGTGCAATGACTGCCATACACCGAAGAAACTCGGTCCCAACGGCCCGGAACCGGACATGACGAAGGAACTATCGGGAAATCCATCGACTGAAAGACTGGCGCCGGTCCCCGCCGGAATCATTGCCCCCGATAAATATCTGACTGTGGTGAACAACCACCTGGGTGCATGGGTCGGACCCTGGGGCGTCAGTTTTGCCATGAATCTTACGCCGGACAAAACCACCGGCCTGGGAAGCTGGACTGAGGAGATGTTCGTCAACGCCCTGCGCAGCGGGAAACACCAGGGAACGGGGCGCCCGATTCTTCCACCGATGCCATGGAACTGGTATCGCAACATGACGGATGAGGATTTGAAGGGGATTTTCGCTTACCTGCAATCGTTGCCGCCTATCAATAACCCTATCCCCGAGCCCCTTCCGCCGGATAAGATTCCACGATGAATCGTTTTAAAGGGCTCGTATTACTGTGCGGCGTCGCTCTTCTTTCTTTCGGCTGCGGCGCGGAACAGGCAAAAGAAACACCTCTCGGCGCGGACCAGGCGCCGGCCCCGAAGGCGCCGAGCGGGCCGACCGGACGAATTCACGGTATTGTGCGATTCAAAGGCAATAAGCCACGAGCCGCCGTTGAGACGATCAATCAAGATCAAAAAACCTGCGGCGAGAACCACTCGGTGCCGCGGCTGGTGTTGAGCAAGAATGACGGTGTGCAGCGTGCTTTCGTTTACCTCGACGGTGTGGCGAGCGTACAGGATTTGCGGCCGCGCCAGCCGGTGTTGATCGATCAGAAGGATTGCCAATACGCTCCACAGGCGGTGACAGTGCCCGTCGGCACTAAACTCGAGATCACCAACAGCGATCCCATCCTGCACAATGTGCACGGCCAGGAGATGACAGGAGAAGGACTGCAAACGATTTTCAACGTTGCACAGCCCGTTCGTGGGCAGCACACCATCATCGAGCCGGGTTTGTCCAGGCCGGGCATCGTGGCGCTCACATGCGAGGCGGGCCATCCATGGATGACCGCGTACGTCTTCGTTGCGAATCACCCCTACGCTGCCGTCACCAACGATGAGGGAGAATTCGTCATTCCCGACGTTCCCGTTGGAACATACAAGATCAAGATGTGGCATGAAGGCGTCACGATGAAGCGAAACATCAAGACGCTTCAGAGATACGAGTACGAAGACCCATACGAGATCACGCAGGAAGTCGTCGTCCAGGACGGCGCCGATGCCGTCGTTAATTTCGAACTGACTTTGCGCTGAAGCGGTTAACCACCCATTTTTCAACCCATTTTCAACCCCTTGATCCGCCGCGGGTTTTCGACTATTCTCGCTGTCTCCAAAACGAGGTAAGAGCCATGAGTCATTGCGTTCAGGACCCCGCAGCAACGTCAGATGCCCAGATTCAAGAACTTATAACCAGGGCGCGGATCGCCCAGACGGCCTTCGAACTGTTTTCACAGGATCAGGTGGATGCCATCGTGAAAGGCATTGGCAAGTACGTCTACGACAATGCCGAATTGTTGGCGAGGATGGCCGTCGACGAAACCGGCATCGGCGTGTACGAGGATAAGATCCTGAAAAACAAGGGAAAAGCCCGCATCATCTGGAACAACCTGAAGGACAAAAAGTCCCGCGGCATCATCGGCGAAGACCCTGAGGCAAACCTGGTCTTCGTGGCGAAGCCCATGGGAGTGGTTGCCGCCGTGACTCCGGTGACCAATCCTGTCGTCACCCCGATGTGCAACGCCATGTTTGCCGTAAAGACCGGCAATGCCGTGATTTTCGCCCCGCATCCAAAGGCCGAGAAACTCACGCAGTTGCTGGCCCGCGAATTTCAGAACGTGGTGACCGCGAACGGCGGGCCCGACAATCTGGTCCAGGCGGTTAAAAACGGCACGATCGAAACCACCCAGGAGTTGATGAAGGTTGTCGATGTGATCGTCGCCACCGGCGGTGCCGCCATGGTGAAGTCCGCGTACTCCTCGGGGAAACCCTCATTTGGTGTCGGCGCAGGCAATGTGCCTGTGATTATCGACAACGATGCCGATCTCAAGGACGCCGCCGCCAAGATCGTCATGGGCGCGTCGTTTGATAATGGGATCATTTGCTCGCACGAACAGTTCGTGCTGGTTCCCGAGGAGAAGTATGACCAGGCCGTGGAATCGTTTGAGGCCACCGGCAAGGTGTGGTTCACAGAAGACGAAAAACTCGTTCAGAAATTCCGTGATGTAGTGTTTCCGGACGGCCGGTTAAATAAAGACGTCGTCGGCAGGTCGTGCAAGGATATCGGCGCAATGGCCGGCGTTGAAATTTCCGAAACAGTCCGCATCATCCTGCTTCCGGCAAAAGGCGCCGGGACCGATGATGTTCTGGCCAAGGAAAAGCTCTGTCCCGTCGTGGCCATCCTGGCCTGCAAGTCTTTTGAAGAAGCCGTCGCGAAAGCGAAGGCCAATCTCATTCTGGAAGGCGCCGGACACTCTGCGGCCGTTCATTCCAACAACGAGGCCAATATCCGCAGTGCCGGTCTTGAGCTGCCCGTCAGCCGGTTGGTCGTCAACCAGGCGTCGTCCTTTACAGCCGGCGGTTCGCTGACCAATGGCTTTGCCCCTACCACGACTCTCGGCTGCGGTTCCTGGGGCGGCAACTCCATTTCTGAGAACCTGGATTACAAACACCTGATGAACGTGTCGCGCATCGGC
>Ga0137394_10000030_pt1 | contig 97323 bp, 128 predicted proteins | sample czobulk116metaG_FD_108278 | JGI IMG/M metagenome (GOLD analysis project Ga0137394, IMG submission 108278) | Vadose zone soil microbial communities from Angelo Coast Range Reserve, California, USA - czobulk1.16 metaG | ecosystem: Environmental > Terrestrial > Soil > Vadose zone | place: USA...
CCGTAGAGACGCAGCAACAGCTCGCACGGTGCCATCCAGGCCATCTCGCCCCTCTTCCAGTGCCGTCCGAAGCGAGCGGCCGGTATCCCCAAGCACGACAGAGTACCTTCCTACCATGCCGAGGAGGTCGACTACCATACTGGCTTGCTCCGCCATGGATTCCACCATAGCCTCTCGTTCCGCTTCAGCTCTGCTCCTCTCGATCGTGGCCTTTCGCCACTGCGCATCGAGCTTGACGTTTTCTGCGCTGATCTCGTCGAGTCGGTCCGAGCGCCTTTCGGTGATGGCACGAATCATGGCCTCGAACATGCTGCTTGCATTGACTGAGCGCTGGAGACGCACATTCACAGCACTCTCCGACTTCAGGACGTCCTCTTCGGGAGCCGCCAGGGCCTTGAGGAGTCCTCTTTCCGCTTCGAGGTCAGCAGTGAGGCCGTCTGGTGACCCTGCTTGTTTGTCGAGCTCCTCGAGGCGAGAGTGGATGGCACGGAGCCTGCACTGTGCCACCGAGAGTTTTCCGGTGCACATCGCGCCGTCTTTGATTGATGCCTGCATTTGTTCTACACGGGTCTGCATGTCGTTCTTTAAGCGCTCGACTTCCGCTTGCGCTTCTGCCTTCTTCCGTCGCAAGATTTCGCCCTCGGAGTTAATTTTGCCGGCCAGCTTGGCTTTGAGTTCAGCGACCTCGGCATTGAGCCTGTTGATGGCCTCGACATATCGGCCGACATGCCGATCGACATTGACCACGTTTCGCGTCACAACACGGGTCTTTATCTTGGTGGCGCGTTCGGCATAGATGAGTGTATTATGCGTGTCATCGAAGTGTAAGGATGTCGGTGCGACGCAGACAATCATGACCGTTTTGCAGTTCCCACCGAGAGAGAACTTCAATAGGCGTGTGAGCTTGCTATTGCGATAGGGAACGTGGCGGATGGCACCACCGCTTTCGCAGAGCGCATTGATGCAGTTGCCCAGAGCCAGCAAGGACTTGTTGATGTTGGCCCCCTCCACCATTCGCTGTCCCATATTAGTGGTGGCAGCAGCCCGCTCGCTGCCTGCTAGATCGATGATAGAGAGTGTGCCCATAAAGCATTCTTCTGACAACGAGGCTGTTCTGGGTGACTGGGTGACGTGAACTTGCAAGACCGCGTGCGAGCGAGATGAAGTCTCGTTCGCATGTGTAGGAGACTGGGTTCTCCGCGAGTTGCCCATAAGGACTATGTCTCTGACTTCCTCCGCAGTTTTTGGTCTGAGTTCTGTTAGGCCTATGACCTTGACGGACTTGTCCTCGCGAATTTGCAAACCGCCTCTTGGTGTCGGAGCGCTCGAGTCAGCAAGAAGATCCCGAATTTCCTCGTTGTATATCTCAAGGAATGTGACAACCACCTCTGCATTGTAGTCATCCTTGCGATCCTCGAGCTGTTGGAACAGATCGGCCATCGTTAGATAGATAATTCCTGGGTCAGACTCTGTTCCACTGATAGTATGTGTCTTCCCGCAGCCTGTTGCCTTTTCAGAGGCAAAAGACAAAATCTCAGTATACAGGCTCCGGTACTCCAGCACCAGGTTATAAGCTTACCCCGTACGCGAACACTGTTGTATTGAACCCGTCCAATAACCTTTGCAGCAGAGGGCGAGAAGTTGCATCGTACACTTCTTGTTGAGACGCATCGGGTCGGAGCACCCTATCGAACATGAAACGTCTGTCCTTGTACCGTCTTGTACCTGGTGGTAAGAAGCCACGTTCAACAAAGGCCCTCGCTTGGTCTGGTTCAGCCGGATCGAACGTAAGGATGCGGTCGTCGATAATTTGGACAACCTCGCGAACTGAGGAGTAGGATGTTGTTGGACGTTCCGGCATGGAGAGCACGCCATCTCCTCGAAGGGTGGTGTCGTAGACAAGGTCTGGTAATCTAGCGGCTTCCCAAGCTGACGGTGGCCGCACGCGAACTGAGCCGAGTGATGAGAAGAAATCTTCAACATAGATAAAAGAGCGTACCAGCGACAGCTATGGATCCAGAGGTGACCATGATCTGAGAGGAAAGGGGGAAAGACGCGAGCGTGTTAATGAGGGGAAAGAAATGCGATGTCCAACACCCGAACCCGCGTTCCAACCACGAATCACGTGGCCGCGCTTTGGACATTTGACGCGACAATCTTATCTTGACTTGATCAGCCGCTGCTATGAGCACTCCCTCCACCATCTCGGTTTTGTCTCCTGCGGATTTTCATGTACACCTTCGCCAAGGCGATCTATCGGAGCTTGTAACACCTCATGTTAGAGAAGGCGGATTCCGTCTTGCATATGTGATGGTATAAATCGCCTTTGAGAATCACTCATCTCCGAATCTCAGTGCTTTCATAGCCAAATCTCACACCCCCTATCACCACCACTGAGCAAGCGCTAAGATACAAGGCTACGCTCGAGAGAATCACCCCAGAGATAGAGTTTCTGATGACTTTGTATCTCTCGCCGGATCTCACTCCAGACGAAATTCGCAAAGCAAAGTCTGCCGGAATCGCTGGTTCGTCCTCCGCAGCGAATTCTAGTCCTGCCCTCATGCCCACCCAGGTGTTAAATCATATCCCAGAGGCGTCACGACGAACTCGGATGGCGGCATAGAGTCTTACGAAATACATTATCCCGTGTTCGAAGCCATGCAGGAGGTAGACATGGTTCTTAATCTTCATGGAGAAGTTCCCTCAGATGCCTCAACTGTACTTCTTGTGATCGCATCGCTGTGTGACCTACGCTAACCTCGATAACAGAATATCCACGTTATGAACGCGGAGCCAACCTTTCTACCCCACCTGAGGAAACTCCATGCTCATTTCCCGCGGCTCCGCATAGTCCTCGAGCATGCTACGACGCGAGCAGCAGTGGAGACCGTCAAATCCTTGGGTTCCACTGTGGCCTGCACGATAACTGCCCACCATCTTGCACTCACCGTTGATGACTGGGCAGGACAATCCTGGAATTATTGCAAGCCGGTCGCAAAGTTTCCTGATGATCGGGAGGCTCTGCGCAAGGTGATTCGAGAGGGTAAGATTTGAGCCCTTTCTGTGAGACGCGGAGGTTTTGAGCTGCTTTAGGTCACCCACGCTTCTTTCTTGGGTCTGATTCCGCCCCGCACCCTTCTATTAAGAAGTCTACGAGCTCACCGGACCATGGCTGCGCCGCAGGCATTTATACATCCCCTATCTTACTTCCTTTGGCAGCCCACCTTCTGGAATCTTTCGGCGCGCTGGATAAACTTGAGGGATTTGTGAGCAGGAATGGCAGGGCATTTTATAAGAGAGAGGTGGTCTCTGCCAACGGTGGAAATAATATTGTCCGGCTCAGAAGACGCAAGGCTGTGGTGACGAGGAAGTACTCGCTGAGGGAACAGGAGGTTGTGCCGTTTTGGACGGGACGGGATCTAGACTGGGAGATCGATTATCAGGGTGACCATATCCGGGTATGAGTTCCCACGTTCATTTGTTCGTTCGTAGTGCAACTTAGCTATACTCTTCTTGGTTTGGGCCCTCTCTCCTCGCCTGTGCCCCACCCTGTTCTAACACGGGCTCGTAGGTGATTCGATCACCGACTTTACCTTCACACCCCTTGCGTCCTCTTCGGTCGGTCACCGTGCCGCTTAGCGTGGTGGAAAGCCAGCCTACTCACCTTACCGATCCCTATGCCGCGAGAACGAGGAAAGAAAGGGAAAACTAGGGCCCCAGTTCAAGCTCAGGAAGAGGGAGGAGAACTAGGTGCGTAGCAGCTCGTATGATTGGCCCTCTTCTCCGCGCTTGACTTCATGTCCCTTTCGCTCCCCGAACAGAGCCCATTCCCGAGGATACGACCGGTTACGAAGGATATGACAATTACGGGCAAAGTGGAGAAGCATGGCAAAATGAGGGGACGTCATGGCAAGATTACGCTCAAGGGGACCAGTTGGGTCATCAACCAGGGCCTCAGGCGGGAGTGTGGGACACGGGTCAATATCCACAACAAGAATGGGGCGCCCCGACGACCTCTCCTGCTCCTGTAGATGCCCCTACTCCTCCCGGACCTTCCAACTTTGCTGCCTGGGGTCGCAATCCTCAGGGTGTTTACGGCACTCCGCGACCACCCCAGTACCCACCCTCAGCAGCGCCGCCTCCGGGAGTGCCCCCATCCCGCTCTCGACAAGACTCTGGTTTGCCTCCAGTTGCACCTAGCTGGCATAACTGGGGCGCAGAAGCCATGGCGAACAACAAACAGGTTGCTTTACCCCCAACCCAGCCCCCAGGCACAGGATACGGCCAGCAAGGTCGCGTCACCTTCGCTAGCCACGATTCTTATGTCCCGTTCGTCAGCCGGGATGAAAATACTCCGCAGGCACAGCAAATGATGTTTGACTCGATCATGAACTCTCGAGGCGGCCCACCGGCGCGCAGGCAGCCTCAACAGCGCTCCGCTCGGGGATCCGCTCAAAATTCGATGCATTCGACCAAACATTCGAAGAAGAGCAAAAAGGAAAAGAGAGTTCAGGAGCAAAGCCCACCTAATGCATGGGATGGACAGCAACAGGACTACGGGTGGGGACAGCAAAATTCGGGATTTGAACAGGACAACTCACAGTGGGATAAGGAAGGCTACGGTTGGGGCCAGCAACAAGAGGCTGACTGGGGAGAAAAGCAAGATCCGGCGTGGGACCAGTGGGCCTCTGGCGAAGCAGGCAGAGATGACATGGAGAGCGAAGGGTATACGGACAGCGAGGGCTGGAATGTGACTGGGCGCAGAAAACCACCGCAAAATGTGTCCAACACATTCCGTCATGCCCTCGCTCCCGAGAGCCCTTATCCTGTATCTTCGAGAACCATGGCCTACGCGAATGGCACCGCGCCTCCCCCAGTCGACGCCCCATCTCCTGTTTTATCTCGCAGGAGCAACACGATCAATGACTACACGAACGTCGAATCCTTGGAGTCTTTCGGGGAAGCCCTCAGGCCGGTTGAGGGTGCATTTTTTGGACAAGAACGCAAGGCCCGGGACCGCATACATTGGCAATTCCCACACGAGAAAGACGAGCGAGTCCGTAACGCCTTGGAATGGTTGCATGGCCATGCCCGTAGTGTAGCGTCATTCGGGGTGAGCCTTTCTCGCTCATCTGTGAGTTTCTCTCAACGAACTACTTCAGTTGAACAAGTTCCTTGAAACACGGGAGCGCGGTGCTTTGTTTGTCAATGCATCGTATGACAGTCCATCAGGTGGCGGTCCAGGTATCGACTGGCTCACCTACGACGACGTAGTGGAAACACGGGATCGTCTTCTCCAAGAATCTGTTGGATTCTATGACCCATCGACGCAGGTAATCGTGTTCGTGTTTCTTCCTTCAAAAACTGGCAATAGTCTCGCTATGTGGAGACGCAAAGTCGCTGTGCCCGAAGGTGTACGCCTGAAACATCTCCACGAGATCGACCTTGTCACGGCGGCATTAAGAAAAGACTACCCTGTGTTGGTCGACGAGATGCGGTAAGCGTCGCTTCCGTCCCCCCTCGTAGCTTTTGAGCCTAACTGTGGTCCTCAAGGTCACCTCCTTATCGGGGTAAGAAAAAGAAAAAGAAGAAAGGGTTTTTCCGCAGACTATTCCGAATATTCAAGATCGTGTGGTGACCAAAGCAAAAACTCAATTGTCCGCACCTTCCATCCCCTTCCTCATCCAGTCAGATCTTTTTTCTTGCGACACCTCCTTTGATATCTCGCCTATCATTATATCCTCTGGTTTTTGCTTTGAGTATACTGCTTTGTGCTCGCTATGTACTGTATTGCCATTTCCCGTATGCTGTCCCGATCTTTCTTCGTACATAATGATGATCATGACCCTTGATGAGCTATAACACCGATTTTTTCATGTGAATGTGTCGAAGGTCTATAGATCGCAGGGTGCGGTCATCAGTCAAGTGTATTGAGACTGAGGCCCGCGCCCTGCGCTCTATTGACCGACAGATTATGAGACCTTCGCGTCTAAATTACGCCATAGCCAAATCGCATCCCGAATTACAGTCTCACATTACAATGAGCAACCACTGTAACACTGCCCCCCCTCCCCGCCGGAGCCGCGGGAGCCAGTAAAGCCAGCACTCAAAAACGGTACGAAGTGCTTATATTCGAGGGCAGATGATCCCAGAAGCGCTGACTGGGAGTCCTGGCCCCGAAGAAAGGGCCTGAGGGGAAAGGGAAGGGGGAAGACGGGCTCACCCACGACCATAGCTATGCCAAGTGTGATTAGTATTGGGTCCAACAGACGCGCATATACTGTGTCTGTGGCCTTGCCACACGATCGACTTGAATTTTTGCGCTTGTACTCACGGATGAGGGCTATTGGGGTTAAGAGATTAAGGATTACATATACGAGGATGATATTGGGAGCTGCTTTCCATAGGGTGAGTGAGAGACTAAGTGGAAGCTCGGTGGCCACGGAGACGGAGACGGAGACGGCATCGTCGTTGTCCGCATTTTACCTTCTGTCGGCCAGAGGACGTCGGAGCTGATGTCCCATCTTTAGGAAGAGAAGCTTCACGTTGGATGGTCTCACCCGAGTCGAGGCCGACGAGCCTCAAAACCATCTCGCGCGGCCATTGCTTTCTGCCCAGTCCAAATGTGCCTCTTGAACAGACCAGCGACAATAACCTCTGTTATGCTATGATCTTTCATATGGTCCACAATTGCAACGCAGAGCATGCCGGAGACCCAACACTGCTGGTGTGTGATATGAGGAGATGAAGGAGAGCCTGGGGGAAGGGGGCATGTTGTATGGGCGTTTTGACTCGGACCGCTAAAAAAAAAAAAACCCCCTATTTTATGGATAGCGGCGGCACGGCCTCAGTCTCGTTGGAGTTGACGCTTTCGTCGCCGGGTTTAGGAACTTACGTCGTACCGGGATGCGACAGTTTGCATGACCGTGACTGAGCCGAAAGCTCCTCAATGGCGCCGGAGCTACTGCCTCAAGTGACCGTTTGTCGTTTCAAAGTTCCGATGCAGCGTGATTCCCGGTCAAGGCGAGCGGTGTGCGTTATTCTCGCAACCCTGCTCTGTGTGTAGTACTAGTGTAGGATGCGACCCGATGCGGGGCAACGCAGGTGAGTGCAAAAGGAGATGGAGAACTTGACGAGAGAGAAGAGGAGGACAGGAAAGACGACAGAGGAGCGGAGAGGAGAGGAATGCAAGAAACAAGGAAGAGAAACGCAAAGCGGGTGAGTATTCGCACCGCGTCGATGGAGTTTTTACGAGATCGATATCATGAGACGACGGGCACTAGGAAGAGTAAAGGGAGTTGGAAATAAAGTCGATCGAGTTTTGAAACAGGGCGTGACAAGGCGCACAACGAGGCTACCATCGATTAGCTTGAAGTGGTAGCCTAGTAGGTTCCTGAGGAGGACGCCGGACGCCACTTGGCGCGCTGTCGGGTGGACTCGGGGTGTGATGGATGCGGGGTAGTAGGGGCTGCTTCTCCTGTCCCCCAACTCAACTTGAACACATACATGAAGAAAAACTCAAGACGAATTCTCGTAGTCTCGTTATGTAGTACCTCAGCCTCGTTACGCCGGACTGAGGACCGTGCCCTGCGCTGTACTGTATAGATCTGTCCAGAGCTTTCTCTTCAGTTCAGAGCGTAAATATGGAAACTGAAGCTGAAGTACTGAAGAGGCAAGCAAGCGTGTCACCAGATATCTGACGTAACTCGATTATCACGGCGTGTGTATACGTGTGCATGTGTGGCGTATGACAACTTGAACAATCCACTTGTTTGTGAAAGCCTTGAGGCTCCGACTCATTCATTGTTGGATAATCAATTACTCGTCTTTGTCTCCGACTTATCAACTTCTCGAAACCCGAGATGACTTTACAAGAGCACTATCATGAAACAGGTTCTCCCTCCGGCGTCATGGACGGCCTCTCAACAGCCACACCCGCAGTAACCCCCCCGGACAAACCTTCTGGACCGACGCTCGGGACGCGCTTGATCATCTTTTCGGCGCTGGTGCTGCCCTCGGCCCTGATACCGCTTCTCGTTCTGCGACGGAGCGTCAACGGTCTGCATCGGAAGGTTGACGAGCTGAGGGAGGCGACGCGCGGTCTTCACCACGAATTCAAGTCCGTCGCGTCCGAGCTCTCCGTCAGGCGAGAACAGCATGAGCAATTGCGGGCCATGATTGCCGAGACGAGGGAGGGCCTCGCTCAGTTGCGCGGGGAGGCGCAGCGGATGCGGACAGAGCGTACGAGCGAAGACGACCGGTTGCGGAAACAAGTGCAAGATCTTGTAGCGTCCAATCAGTGCGTGTCACGATTAATTTAATCAATCGTCCAAGGGAGAGATCATGAGAGCTGACGCACGCATCCATACCGTCGCGCTTGCGCGATGCAGGGCCCAGATCTCGCGTCTACGTGATTTGGGGACTTCTCTCGCGGACGTCGCCGCGTTCATGCAAGAGATTGAACTTCAACAGGGTTTCTTCACGCCCAGACTCGATGGGAGAGGCATTGAACGACTTCGGTTCCTTGCGATGCAATTTGAAGGGATAGGCAGGGTGAAGACGGTGAAGGCCGACGTGAGTCCGCCTCGTTACCATCAACATTCAACATAGATTCATTGATAGACAACATCAGAAGGGCAGCGCCACAGACTAACTCGGATTGGGGTGAGGTAGTAGAGTGGAATCGAAAGTGTACAAGTAAACGCACTGTAAACCGGCAGACATGCTTAGTCAGCGAATGGGATTATGTTCGGGCGCTTCGGGTGATGGAGTTTTGCAACATATATATGCGGTTCAAGAGCATTCCACTTTCCTTTTTTTGTTCGGACATGCCTTTACCCTTGCTTGCTACTTTCTGAATCTTCATTTCTCGCAACGACGCCGCAAAATATCCATTCCATGAACATTTCTGACTCTTCGGAACGACAAATGGAAGCTGCTGCTGAGGAACCCACTCCGCCAAGGGTCGAGGAGGCGGGTCCCCTCGCCCATGTGAATCATGACTCTTTAGAAACATCACGTCCCTCCCATCTTTCTCCCTCCCAAAACACCGACATGGATGAATCCGCCGAACACGCTGGCAGCGTCGAACAACCATTGGAATCTCATGAAGTTATTGAACTGCAGGCATTCAGTGAACGCAAGGAATGGATTATGGAGAAGATCAAGGTGCGGATCCCCAGCCCTATCATTTACTGCTGTCCTGCCGTTTGACGATATGGGAAAAAGCTCTTGGAGGGCATGCCTCCAATAGAGCTCTTCACCGATCTGGACGCCGTGCGTGCCTCGACTGCTGTGGTGCCTGGGCTTCCGACCCGAGAACAACTCGAAGAGTGGCTCGTCGAGCACGACAAGACTGAGAAGGAAACGGAGATATTCGACTCTGGCGAACTCAAGAAGTTCAAGGACTTCACCATGGGTGAGTTCGGAGCCACGTTCTTCCTCACCTCACCTTTGTTTGTTGAGTTGAACGACCGACGCAGCGACTTCGAAGCGCAATTTATCCCCGCAAGATACGGATATCATCGAGCTTACGTTGACGACTATATACGAATTCGACAAGCTTCTGCACCTCCTGCGGGACAGGTCAGAAAATCTAGAACTACTCGGCGTTCGCTTGACCTGGGAGGAGCAACGCCGTGTCGCGTGGGCAGACCGTTGTCAACTGTTACTCGATCTTCAATCCTTCCTGTCGCAGCGCGCGAGATGGTTCCCATCCGTTTATGACGCCCTTACCCAAGTGGAATACCCTGCCCCCGCCCCTACACTCTCTCGACGCGGCTCCGCTACTTCCCTGGCATCAGAAAATTCCGGTTCATTCCCTTCCGGCTTCTCGCGTGGCGCACGCTTCAAACACGCTGAGGTCCTTTCCAGGGAGGCGGCACAGTTCGCTGGCCGCATCTCGAGCTTGCGCCACGGAAAGATCACGGCCGCCGGAAAAGCCCTGGATACGCTCATCGAAAGAAAGCGTGTACCGGATGAGCTCTTGGACGAACAGGATAAATTAGAGGCACAGGGTATCAGCGAAATGGAGAACGTGGGAAGATTTATCATGGGTGTCGTTACTCAATGGCGAAAGTACAGTCGCTTCTTTTCTGACTTCACAATGCGATCCTGATAGTTGCATAGGGCTGATGAATATTACGTGGAGACGATGAAAGACCAGACGTCGGCACAACGCTTACTCGATGACATAGAAACCGGATTACTCACTCACCCCTCCTCTCGACAAGATTCCATTTTCTCTTCACGAACTTCTTCTATCATCAAGAGGCTCTCCTGTCGAGAGAATCCCACCTCACCGTACTCGAGCTTCCCCCGCCCGACCCATACCCTCTTCCCAGACCAATCAAGTGCAAATGACTCCACCACCAAAGTCCTTGGCGAAGAACTAGAAGTCGGCCTTACTCTGGCTCGAAGGCTAGAGAGGAGCGCCCTCGAATACCATGCCGCATGTGAAGCCGTAAAAAGAGCCGAGCATAGTGTGGCCTCCGCGAACGAACTTTCTAATGCCTATGACTCGGTTCTACACAATATGCTCAATGGCGTCGAATCGTCCGATGGCGACGGTAGCCCCCCGGACCTTACATCCGAATCTTGCTTGCGCGAGACCAAACACGCAGCTTTTCTCGCTCTTCTTCCTTCCTTCTTGCGACAACTGGGCAAAGCTGACAAAGAATCCCGTATCGTCCTTCCAACAGCTCGAGCTTCCCTCCTTGGTCTCGCTGACATCAATGTCGAACACGGCTTCAAGGATCGATTGTCGTCAGCGATTCAGCGTTTGCAGGGTGTAAGAGCGGAGTCGGAACGTGCCCGTGTGATGATGACTGAACGAGTCGGTCTTCTACGGGATGCTCGGAGGATCTGGGTCTCCGCAGGTTCCATTCTTACAGGCCTCGGTACAATCCGGGAAGAGACGGGTGACCTCATGGAGCAACAAAAGTGGAAATCGAGCACCACGAGCCATCTACCACCCACCCCCGAAAGCGTTGACGCCTCATTACCTTCATCTGACAAGACGCTGGCGAATGCGTCGGAACAGGCAGCGCTTCTGCGAGAGAGATTCGTTCGAGATGTAGATGCAGGCATCTCTGCCCTCCCTCGATCCATGGGTCCAGGTTTGCGATTGTACCTCGCCAAGCGTCGCGACGCGCTATTGGCAATCCTTGAGCACACGCAGCAGATGATTCGGCTTGCTGACAGGGTCAACAAACAGGCTCTCGCGATGACGGCTATCCGTGACGAAACCCACGACTTTGAAGTACGTTTGGAAGATACCAAGACCCGGTTAGACACGTTGGCAGAACAAATATTAGACGGGTCGTCGTCTGAGGATACCCTCGATAATTCGCGCCAAGATTTAGCGTCGGATGCGATGTCCATCCAAGCAGCCTGCCAGACGTTTATGAATAGCTTGGCTCATCGCGTTATCTTCGTATCCTCGGATGCCTCCAAAATGGGCCTGTCTCACACACCAAACCTCAGTTTACGACGTCGCATGTCTTCCCGTCTGGACTTGACTCTGGAAACCGTACAGACTCCTCTCCTCGAACCCCTCATAGACCCCGCTTACCTCGACCACGTTGTCCGCACTGATTGTAACGCTTTTGCGTTACATCTCGCAACTAGCATATCTTCTCTTCAACAAAAGATGACCAACCTTGACGTGGTACTGGATGCGCGCGCTGTTGACATCAAGCTAGTCACGTTGAAGGAATTGATTGCCCTAGCCGAAGACCGTCATGCGGCAATTCGTGAAACTGTCTTTGCTCTCCCGGACTCCATTGACTCCATTGACCGTCTTGCCCTTTCAGCAAGAGAAGCTGGCCTCGTATTTGACACACAGCGTGCCGAAATATCACAAACCTTTTCTCCCATTCGACAGCCGCTCCACAAAATGGACGTTATGTGCAACGAATCGCCTGCCGGTAGACATCTGTATTTATCAAGAAGCCAGGCTCTCGACAACCTCGAGGCAAAATTCCACGCTTGGAGCGACAACGCCAAGGCGCTCTTGTCTGACATTCGGTACCGAGAGGAGCGGCTGAGGGCTACGCAACAGGAACAGCTCAAGCGAGAACGTCTAAAAGCCGAAGCTGCTGAGAAGCTGCGCAGGGAGCAAGCTGAATCCGAAGCCAAGCTCAAGGCCGAAGAATCGCAACGCAAACAGGAAAGGGGGCGAGAGGAACGAGAAGCTGCGGAGCTTTTGCAAAGAGAACAATTTGAAGCCGAAGAGCGAATGCGTGTCGGGAGTGAACACGTCGAGGAGGCGAAACAAACACGGAGCGAGGCGGAATTCCCCAATGGTCATGCCTTCCCGAGCGTCGCCGACGATACATTCCCTGTAGAGGATAGTCGTGGTATGATGGCCTTGCTCCTTTTTTCTTTGACCACAACTGAATGCCACTTAGGTTCCATCGGTTCGCCCGAGCTCTCTTCTCAGGACCTAGTCGAAGTTCAGTCACACGTTGCGGAGCTCCGGAGTCGGCTTCAGTCCTTGGGTATCAAAACTGCAGCCAAACCATCACCGTCATCTGTTTCGCCACTTTTGACAGTCAGACGGCACGCATCGATGGTCTCCCAGCTAACCGAGGTTTCAAATGAAGCAATGGAGTTGCCAGCTTCCACGTCAAACATTGTCGTTGATGCCGAGTTGAAGTCTCTGCAGGATGAGTTGCACACCTCTCACCAGCTTCTACCTCGCGCGCTCAGTCTTGCGCGGTTCGGGAGTCTCGTGAAGGATGGTGATAACGCGCTCAGTGACTTGTTGGAACATATCGACAGCTATCCGGCGCCACCATCAGGACCGCTAGCAGCAAGCTACGTCAGCTCGACCATGCTGCCACCCGAGGAGCAACTAAATGGTCGTCTCACCTTTACGAAGAACCTGATTAGCAAGTTGGAGGGGGAGTTTACCCGTGTCTCAAATGAATCGAAAGCCTCTGCTGAGCGAGAACGTATTGTCCAAACGTGGGCCGAGCTTGAATCTATGGCCTTAGATCGAATCAACGGACGGAGATCGCGGCCTCCCAGCACTTTAAGTTCTGGTCGCAATAGCCGGGCGTCCGTTATTGGTCATCGCGCGACGGTTCAGAAGAGATCTAGTCAATATTCCGCTTTGTCAGTTAACCCCTCGACTCGCGGACGGGCACATATGGTGGCCCCAGCTTACCCTTCAACGTCAAGCAGGGGAGCTTCTCACAAGGCGGCTCCCATGCCAAACCGCTCTTCGAGCCGGCTTTCCATAGTGTCTACCAACAGAGCCGTCTCTGGGCCAATGGCCTCGTCCTCCCGCCTGTTCAGCTCCACGTTCGCTTCGCGGCAGCGTACTATCAGCCTGTCGTCCACGGTTACAAATACCAACGCCAACAACCCGAGTAGTAGAAAGTCGATGGAACCGTCCCATCAGCATTCTGCCGGCGCTAGCAATCCGAGACGTGCGGCTTCACCTACGCCTTCTGTTGTGTCAGCCGCGCGTTCTGTCTCAGGCGCTCGACGACCATCGGTTCCGAGTTGGGGCCGGCCACCTCCACTGCCGTCATTAAGCGCCCGTAAGTCGAATCCACAGAACAAGCCATCACGACCACCAAGGAAACCGTACGTTGCCAATCCAAAGAGCAAGCTGGACGTGGCAGTCGGTGACGTGGTGAACAAGCTTCCCGAAGATGTGGACATAAAGATCGAAGTGGCCCAGGATACATGGCAAGACAAAAGCGGAAAGTACTGGATAGGAAGCGAGGAATCGAGACTCTGTTTCTGTCGCATTCTTCGTTCTCAGACGGTCATGGTACGTGTCGGTGGTGGTTGGATGGAGCTTTCGAAGTGGGTGTTTGAGTGTCCTCGGCCGTCCAATTTATTACTGAGGACAAGAGCGACAGATTTATAGAAACTCATTTCGCTGACATGTTCCGACTTCTTCCCGAACCGATGCCCTATCTGGGCTCCCGAGATCGAGAAGACAAGTGGATCAGCTCTTCCACGCTCTTAGAAGCTCCGGAGCTCATCACGACGCCCGCTCGTGACCCCAAAACACCGGAACCCAACGGCGGCGGAACGTTACTGCCCTCGTTCGCTCTGTCAAGCCCCAGCGGGAAGAGTCCCCAATCGATCAAAACGCATTCCTCGCCTGGTTCTCCCCTCACGGCCCTCCAGTTCCTCAGACGTGTCGACGGAGAAGAGAGCTTTCTCCGGCCTGCTACTCCCCTCAAGAGTTCCCCATTGCGTAATCAGAGTCGGGCTTCTCTCCCGTTGGCCACGTTGAAGTCTCCAAATGGGGTACCGGTGTGGAAACCGTAGCGCGGTGACCTACTTTTTACTTCTTTCGACGGAATATTTCGCACTTCTGTGGACACTGCAAATCACGTTCGGGATCGCATATACCTCGTAGATTAACCTGACCCTTGCTTTATTTCAGACGCATTTCCCCCAGGCATGTACGATATCATGGACTATTTATTGATCATACTCGTTGTGCATGGGTTATAGTACGATTTCTCTTTATCGCCCTCGTCTTGTCTTTGCGCGTTGCGCCTACGATGAATGCAATGCCATCACCCTGCACACTCTGCATGGGCCTCCATCCCCATCCCTTTGCGCATAGTCTTCATCATAAGGTTATATCTGCGTATCCACATTGCTTAAGTTTGATAGTATGAGCATCTGCATTTCCAGAAGAAAATTGCTCATTCAACTACCTGTCTACAAAATGAAGTGTCAGGTTATGGCTGGGTTCGACGCGTCTTTGCTCCAGGTCACGTCGGCTATACCAGAAACCGTGACCACGCCCATCATCCATGGACTTTGATTTTCGGTGTAATCGGCTCTCATGCCGGAAATCCTTAACTGACAAGGCAGTCGTCGTAAGTACTGGTGGCCTTCACGCGTCCTCGTTGACTTCAATCAATCTCGCGCCCACGCGGTTATTGCAGACGACTTGTGAGATCTAATGCTTGGATGCCATCCACCAACAGATGCTAACACATCGCATCGCATACAGGCTCGCATATATTTTGCGGTACGGCCCATTGACGCCATTTCGAAATAATCGAACGTCCTCAGGCCTGCCAGTGGCCCGGGGCGGGAAAAGTCTCTTATCTATCTGACTGACTGACGCCTCGTCCTCCCATTCACAGTGGACTGCGCCAACGAGCTCTTCGGCGCCTCGCGGCTTTGTCCCGGTGCGGTACAATCCTTTTCCAACCAAACGGGTAGCTTGCGGGCACTCCGCCGCTGATACCTTTCTACTACTATTTGACCTTGCCCGGCGCAAATCGAACCAGCCTGCGAAACGTCCCTCACAGAACCGTACGTCTTTGTCGTCTTCCGGCCACTTTCTTCTCCCCGAGAGCCAGAAAAATGAACTCATGCATATATGTGTATGCGCGTCCCGGTTATTGGGAACAAAAAGGGACGACGTTGTGGTGAATAGTGCCATCGTTTGCTTTTTGAACTCGTTGAGGAAGAGAGTAACGCGGGTTGCTTGTCAGGTCTCCTCGTTGCATCCCTCGAACGACTACAAGACGGTGCGCATGTATGCCCGCTCGATGGGCCGTGCCACAGCCGTACTCAGTCTCGTCTCGTTTTTTTTTTTCGTTTTTTCTTTTGGCTAGTCCGTACTGTCTGGCTTGAACCCAGGGACGATACTGGAGATCTGCAGCCGCGCCATCTCATTCTGGCAGTACCAGATCCATCAAGAAAAGTAAGGAGCTCCTTTCCCGAATCTCACCATTGGCCGGACTGAAGCGCGGGAATTGAACTGGCCTGGCTTCCTTGGTTGGCAGCTCCTTCCAGCATGCCGTCGTGCGGAGCATCAACGACAAGAATGCGCAATTGCAGAAGCAGCTCGAAAATCTCGTGAGAGAGGGTACTACCCGTTTTTCCTGCGAAAGACAAAAACCGTTCTTTCTGTGACATGCGATCTCTTTTTTTAGCGGACAGCGAGATCAACTTGTTGAACAGCAAATTATCTGGTGACTCTTTTGAACCCTTTCTCAGGTTTCTGCCACGGCGATAGCTCGGTGACCCTTTCGTCATGTAGACCTCGAACGCGATTTGGATCTGGAAAGGCGAAAAAATCGAGATCTTCAGGAGACATCGAGGGAAAGGGACAAGGAGTACCAAAAGCTAAAGGTTTGTGGTCTGTCTGCGTGTGTACGGTAGCGAGGACGAGTTCTCTTGAACCCCTTCTGCCTGTCACAGGCGCAGTACGACAAGCTCAAGCGCAGAGCGCTCTTGGCGCCGACCGTCGGTCCGAACCAACCAGGCATCAACCACAACCACACAGGCGCGACCGATCTACGTCCGCCAGGAGGTGTCGTTGGTATCGACATGAACGGAGTATGCGCCCCTGCCTCTTCCCCAAAACACCTCTCGTCAAAGGCTAATCATGATTAGTCATCGTTCGGTGGTCAGATCCCTAGACCAATGGCAATGGGGAACCGCACCGCGGGACAGTTCGGAACACCAGGAGGACCGCCTTTGTGGAGCCACCCGATCCAGCCGCACGTTTCGTCCCAGAATGCTCCTCCGGTGCGGCAGCCGTTCGTTGCGAGCGAGCGGTCTCTCCCGGTCTCGGATCGTTCGAACAGCGCGCAAGAAGTCGAGGAACTTCTGGGGAGCCAAGGCCGATCGCAACGAAATATCAACAACTATCAGGGTGGGTGGGCAAGCACGAGCCAGGCCCAGCAGCAGCGGAGTAAGCAATACATTTCGCCTCTGTGCTGACCCCTGAGCGTTCTCGGACTATGCACAGTATTTGGTTCATCATCGGGCAGGCGGACATCTGGGATGTTTAAGCCTGGAGGTAAGAGCAAGTGATCCGCCCACATTTGATGGCGGCTTTGCAATTCATGTCAAGGATCGGAACACCGCCCAACCGAGAGATGGGTAAGGATTGAGGAGGGTATACGTATCCCATTATTGCTGGTGTATTACGGGGTTTTGTCGTAGGGCGACAAATACAAAACACAGGGGATGCGCATATTATATCAGCCCGAGTTGCTGTGAATAAAAAGGTGCGAGACAGATAAATTGCGAAACGAAGAACAAAGTGCAGAGCAAAAAAAAAGAAAGAAAACCGAGTGAGGGGTACGGTACGTGTACAAGTGTGAAGGCGAGCCACACAGGAAAAAGAAATTAATTGCGACGTATGGATCCGTTCTTCTCGTCTTCGAGGTATTGTCCGATGGCAAGGATATCCTGCCCCGCGCGACGTAGGTAACCCGCCAGGACGTCTTTGTCCGCGTGCGGCAGCAAGTCGGAGAGCTTCCCCACTTGGCGTGAGAACTCGGCGCCTGTGAGTGGTTCGGGTTCGGGTGCCGGACCAGCGGACCGGCCGAAAAAAGACGGACGCTTGAGGGTGTTGCTCCGGCGGCGCATGGGCGGCGACGGCGCGGCAGTCTCAGATTTCGGGGGGGATGACGGTGCCAGCATGAGCGTCCGCGAGCGCTGCACACGGTTGGGCAACGCGCGCGGACCGCCGGGCACCGAGGGCGTGCTGGTGATATGCACCGGTCGCGGGTTGGGCGTCGACGGCGACTGCGACGGCGACGGAGCTTGCTTGATGACTCGCACTGGCTGAACCTGTCTGATGCTGTCCTTCCTCGTGCTGGAGTTTCGTCCGAGGGCGGAAAAGAAACCGTTGGTGACCTTGGAGCCCGTCGAGAGTGGCGATGCATGCGACGATTGCAATCCTGTCGCGGTGGTAGAGGGCGTGACCCCAGCGAGGGCCGGATAAGGCAAAGCAGGCGGCGGGACATTCGGGGATGGAACGGTATCAATTTCACGCTGTGACAGATCTGTGGCGATCCAGGCGTCCGCTCGCAAGGGAAATGTCACTTCAGATGATATCGATGCCCGCGACGTATGACGCGGTCGCGGGGCGAGAGACGTGTCCGGATTTTGCGGTGAGGCGGGGACTAAGCGGGTTTTCGAACTACCTGGAAGATGGCCGTACAAGAACGCAATTGGTACAAAGAAGAAAGAAAAAGGAATTTCATAGCCCACCTCTTTCCTTCACGGAAACGACCCAATCACTGAGACCACAATCATACATAGCCAACTCATTGATCTTGTGGGCGTATCCGATCGCCCTCTCCAAAGCGGACCTCTTATTGAGAATGTCTCTGAATCGCATGGCGTCCGGTGACTTAGCTCGGATGCGAGGCGGTGGTTTGGGAGACGGTGATCGTGAAAAGATGCTCATTCTTGGGGATTTTGAAGGCGGCCGAGGCAAGGAAGAATATCTTTTCAGGTTGGTCAATAACCCTCGTTTCCGCTTGTTCTCGGAGGGACAATCGTCTGGGACAAACTCCTTTATGCTTGGGTACGGGCCATTCAACCCTCGATCACCGGACCTCATATCCTCGAAGGCATGCCGGCCACTTTCTGATGAGGCGTGCGCAGATTCGTTCGAATTGCTAACCCAGCTACGCTCGCGACTTAGCTCTGGGCAATGAGTTGTGCTCGAACTGAGCTTGTCACTGGCGGGCTCTGCTGTGATAACCGGTGGTGAGTCCAGGATGTCCGTTGGAAGACTTGGCAATTGGTCTTTAGGCGGTACTTCAGGAACAAACATAATCGACTTGTCGGAGAGAGAATGTTTCCTCTCGGCTGGGGTGACAAGGATAGTCGATGGTGGGAATGCGCCTTCCCTAGTATGATGGATTGTGACTGTATGATCAGGGCTTGACGGCTCAGTTTCTGGTCTGTAACAGGCAACGACGATCGGAAAAAATGTTTATGAATGCAGAAAAAAAAATACCCACTCGGGAGTGTACTCGGAGTCGTCATAAGAGGATTCCGTGCTCGTAGGGGTTGTAGCGTTAAATTGTATTTGATGGATGGACGCAACCGAAGCCTTCGAAGCTAGTGTAACCGTGACAGAGGTGGGCGTTGCGGTCCTGGGACTCTTTTGAGAATTGAGGGGCGACGGCGAACGCAAGCGAGGCGGCCGTGGAGGAGGCGGCGCATTGAAATCGATGTCAAACATGGCCCTTGGGGGAGGTGGGAGTGGGCCGGCCTTGGAGTGGACGCCTGGTTGATAATATAGGTATGCGGACGGTGCGGTAGAAGCAGACGGTGCTGCCGCAGCAGGCGGAGCCTGACCTTGGTCGGGAGTGCTTACAACTTGCTGCCGCGGCTCTGCGGCGGTAGAGGTAAGCGAGTGTGTCGAGTGTGGCTGGGTGAGGGCCGCATAGCCGTTCATAGCCGCTGAGACGCTGTGGATGGGTTCAACAGATGCCGCCGACATGGCCGCATGAACCGCGGCAGAGGTCGAGGTCTGTGCAGATGGGCCCGACTCGAGGGAAGTCGTGTCGACGGCGGTAGATGGACCAGGGGGGGACGGGCACGAAGATGGGGTCTGGAAAATAGGCGGTCGGTAATCGGACGGGGTGTCTTGCGGCGTGGGGAGGTCCCGTGGTAGTTCGCGACGCGTCACGGTACCAACGATGCCAACGTCGCGCGACGAGGATCTTGAGTGGCCCGCGGAAGAGCGCGCGGTTCGTGATTTTTCCGACCTTGCGGACGAGGGCGAATGGGGATTCTTCGGTGTCGTGGGAGAGCGAGAGGAAGAGAAAGAGAGAGAGTGGGAGCAAGGAGAGGAAGGGGAGGAGGACGAGATATCATACAAGGAGAGTTGGTTTGTTGTGTCTTGCGGCGCGACAAGCGCGGAACCTGAAGCAGCTAATTGTGCCGCCAGCGACAATGACCCTCCGCGGCCGGTCGACGGCGACGGCGACGGCAACGGCGAACTGATGACCTCCGCAGGACCGTGAGCCAAGCCCACGCGTTGTCCGGTTTCGTCTCCTGTTCCCGGCACCGGGCCATGTGTGTCGACTTGAGTCGGAACAATAGTAAACTTTCGATTGTCTGCGGCGCTCTCCACATTGTTACTGTGCTTGCGCCTGTGTACGGCAACGCTACCAAACGGGTCATTCTTCTTCATCTTGTTCTCACTGGGAAACGGTGATGAAGGTGAAGGGTCATTCGAAGAATTCGTCTGCCGCGTGCTTGCCTCCGACCCCGTGCCAGTGGTACCGTGACTGAGCCGCTGGCTGCTCTCCTGATCGGCCATATACGATTCACCTGTATCTGCCAGATCCGAGTGATAATAGGATAATATGGCTTCGGTTGGCGTTGTAGGTGGAGTGGGCATGGTTTCTAATTGACCGACATGTCCGGACAAGCAGCGACGGCGGGGAAAAGGTATATCCTACGCACCTGGAGGAGCCACGTTGGTAGCCATTTAGTACCTTGGATGTATCAAAGAAAGGGAAAGAGGGAGGTAACAGGGTGATCAGAGAAACGCTAAATTCAATGATATACAGTGTCATCGGAATGTTCCTAACGACAGCGCCCTACAGTCTCTCCATAGCGTTCATACACAGCATTTGTTTTCTGCGGCTTCCCCGGTCACACACTCTCACCATTCCATCATTCCCGTACCTCGCAACGGAATCTTCTTTCCCTTGTACCCGAACCCGTCCAGCCATGGCCACAGCTCGCTGCGCTGCTGTTCAAACTTCTCAACAAGGCCTACCTTCTGCATCGTGAGCGCTATGTCGTCCAGCCCGTTTAGCAAACAGTGTCTCCGGAAGGGATCCGTCGTGAATGGGATTGCAGTCCTCCCGTTCGCACGCCACACTTCCTGCTTTTCTAGATCGACCTCCAGCTCCAAACCGGCCTCTGCGTCCTCTGCGAGTGCCTTACATTCTTCAAAGGACAGCACGACAGGTAACATGCCGTTCTGCATCGTATTATTGCGGAAGATGTCCGCAAAGCTCGGGGCGATAATGCAACGGATTCCAAAATCGTTTCTGCCGGTGCCCGTGACAGTCAGTACGTCAGCCAGGGCAGCCAGAGCAGAGGGCAACAAAATGGGGGTGATCACTCACAGGCTCCACGGCGCGTGTTCTCGGGAACTTCCGCACCCGAAATTCTTCCCCGTGCAGACCAAAATCTTTGCCTGATTATACGGCGATCGATTCAACACAAAATCGGTGTCCTCGCCCGTACGTGGGTCTTTTCGGAGTGTGTAGAAGAGCGCATTGGCAAGACCTGAGCGCTTAAGCGTTTTGAGGAATTGTTTAGGGATAATCATGTCTGTGTCGACATTATCAATGTGCAAAGGCGCAGCGATGCCTTTCACAACGATAAACTTGGCAACACAAGATGGTGTCTCTGCGGGGGGTAGATCCTTCGGATTTGATGACGCCGCGGATGGCGCCGGCTTTTCTGGCTCCGGCGGCGGCAAGACGGGGTCCGTCAAAAAGTCGAACGCGCTTGCTACCTTCAGGCTGGCATTAGCACTGAGATCCACACCAAGGAACTTTCGCACGTCTGTCAGCTTACCCGCCATGGCCGCCGCAGCGGCCATAGCAGGGCTGACGAGGTGCGTGCGACCACCGGCACCTTGGCGACCTTCGAAGTTACGGTTGCTAGTGCTAGCACATCGTTCTCCGGGAGAAAGCTGATCGGGGTTCATGCCTAGACACATAGAGCAGCCAGCCTCACGCCAGTCAAAACCGGCACGCTTGAAAATGACGTCGAGACCCTCGGCTTCTGCATGCTGTTTAACGAGACCGGATCCAGGGACAATCATCGCATGAACGTTCCGCGCGACCTTGGCGTCGGGCCCTGCAGCCAGAACAATCTTAGCCGCGGATCGCAAATCTTCAATGCGACTATTAGTACAAGAGCCGATGAAGATTTTGTCTAGCACTATGTCCTCCATGCGCGTATTCGGGCTAAGTCCCATGTACTTCAGCGAACGTTCGACAGAAGAGCGCCTGACGGGGTCGGAAATCAATGTGGGGTCGGGAACGGCGCCTGTGATGGGAGCCACATCTTGTGGAGAGGTTCCCCAGGTGACGGTTGGGACAATCTCTTCTGCGCGAATATTGACCTCTACGTCGAACTGTGCCCCCCCGTCGGTGTTCAAGGTCTTCCAATAGGCAACGGCACGGTCCCAAGCCTCTCCCTTCGGAGCTAAAGGCCGGTTGCGGAGGTAATTGAACGTGATGTCATCTGGAGCGACCATGCCTGCACGAGCACCAGCCTCGATACTCATGTTGCAGACGCTCATACGCGCTTCCATGCTGAAACCGCGAAAGACCGAACCAGCGTATTCGATAACGGAACCTGTGCCCCCGGCGGTGCCGATGACACCAATGATATGGAGTATTACGTCCTTGGAGGTGACGCCCTCGTGGAGTTCGCCATCGACAGTGATGCGCATGTTCTTCGCCTTTTTCTGCAGCAGTGTCTGGGTGGCGAGGACATGCTCGACCTCTGATGTCCCTATTCCGAACGCGAGGGAGCCGAATGCACCGTGTGCTGGGGAGCATGCTGGTTAGTACACGAGGTCCTTTCATGACAACGTGCGCCACTTACTTGACGTGTGCGAATCGCCGCACACGCAGGTGATGCCGGGAAGCTGATAACGAATAAGTACAAATTTTAACTGATGAAACTTGATATCGCATACGGTGAAGCCCTGTTCGGGTCCGATGATATGCACAATACCTGGAAATGAGCGTCTGAGCAAGCGATATCAAATTTAGCACAGATGACTTCAATTCACCTTGTCGTCTGTCAGTCATGCCGAAATAAGTAAGGCCGAATTCCTTGACATTCTCCTCCAGAGCTATGCACTGGGCGCGGGAGTCTGGCTCGGTGATAAACGATTGAAAAGAGGAAAAGTTCTTCCTCGAGTCGGTGCTGGAGTAAATCGGTCATCATTGAAAGCTAAATCTAGGCGAGTAGTTAACCGTACGGCACGTTATGATCTACGGTTGCAAGAGTGCAATCGGGACGGCGCACAGGCCGATCAGCATTCCGCCTAGATTCCCCATGATTAGCCGCGATACCACATAGACGATGGGCAACACGCATAGAAGTACTCACAATCCCTCGAACGCTTGGGGGCTCGTAACTTCATGTACGAGATGCCTAGAGCGAATGTGATGACGCGTCTGCCATGAACGGCTCTGGGCGGTATACCCACCGGTCGATATAAATCAGTGCGAGGCCAGCTTCCTGTGTGTCGCTTGATGACCAACAGAGATGAGCGGTGGGCCCGTACAACTGTGGAGAGTCACGCACACGACATGGTCATCCCATATTTTGTCATACAAAGTACGCGGTTTGGAGACGGGAATAGGCATGCTCAAAGGGGGGAATTATCAAGCTGAATGAGATCTGGCGAATCAGAAAGACGGCATTTTAAGGCCTCGGTACGACCCCACGCACCACCTTGCACTCATCCGATGTTCCATTTCGGCTCGGCCGATGGTTTTAGAAACTGCGAATTTCCAACCGAGGCAGATCGGACGATCGGTCCCGAGCCCGACGAATACCGTGAGAGTAAAACTATACAGTTGTTCAGCCACTGTCTCGTCCTTAGTCATTCATCATAGACAAGCACACCAGACAGAGCAGCAATGGCCAAATCTAAGAAGTGCGTGCGCATCGTAAATCCCAGTCTTCAGAAGCCTTACATCAACCTTCAGTCACACCAATCACAACCAGACTAAAAAGGCCCACCGTAATGGTATCAAGAAGCCAAAGTCTGCTGGTCGCACACGCTCGTTAAAGGGTGTACGTTTCTGTCTCTAACTCAACTATTGGATGGTGCTTAATTTCTTCTTTTGTGTTAGGTGGAACCCAAGGTATCGCTTTGTGCTGACTTTCTGTCTTGAACCACATTTCTCATTCTAATTCTCAGTTCCGACGCAATGCCCTGTACTCACTCGTGGGCTCAGTGAGTTCCATATATGCTATTACTGTGTTTTCCTTCTCATTCTGTTGCAGCGCAAAGCTAGGGCGGAACAGAAGGCTGCGTCATGATCGGAATTGGGCTACGCGGTATTCATGGTTGTCCTGCCCAATTTCGTTTCATTTGTCTGTAATACAACCTCATCATGCGTACATGTCTATGCCCAGGCAACCAGTGCAAACAGAAAATGCATTCAAAAATATTCATAAAATGTTCACCTGCTGCACTTCTCCATCGTTGCCCCAGACTAGTACGAGCGGAGTAACGTGCACTCCAAGTGCCCTCACTCATCCGCCTTCTGTTGTCGGCTCCCGAAGACCTCTATTTAATGCAGCATTCCGTTCCAGCGTAGCGCGGAGTCGCAATGCCTGGAGCACCAGTCAGCAGGAGAGTGAGGTTAGTAGAGATAGATCTACCGCGGCGTCCTCCACTGGCATAGCTCCCTTTGCCATATTGTGTTTACCAAGCCGCGGTCTTCTGGAAAATGGCCTAATTGCCTTTGTGCCGCCTTGCTGCTCAAGGAGTTTGAGACATTCCTCATCCGTGGCAACGTATCCTTCCAGCAGCGCGAAGAACTTATGTCGCAGTACAGCCTTGATGCGCTCCAGAGCACGGCTGGTAAACCAACCATCGCGCTCCTAGGAAGCAGCTTAACTCGCTGTAAGAATCAACGAGCCCGCACTTACGTTGCAACTTTCGCGAATATCCTCCTCTTCATCTATCATTTGTTTGAGCATGGGGTCAGTGATGTCGCATAATTGGAATGCAGCTGTTTCTGAAGAGAGCGTGACGCCGTCGAAGATATGGGGTCTGTCGTGCCAGAGTTCAGCAACAAATCGATTACAAAGTACCGTATTTACTTTCTATCGTCCCGAGTCTGTTCGGCCAACGAGCGGTTCATGGAAGCGACGGAAGTGCGACTCTCCTGCCGCCTTGACACCACGGAGGCGCGACCAATGGGGTGGTTGAGGTTTCGGAAATACAATTTTTGATAGCTTTTCAATGTCATTCAACATGATGAAGAATAAAGGAGATAGATGCTGACAATCTTGCCTGGGGATCTTGCCGCGGGTCGTAGCCAAATCGAACCATGGTATCCCTCCAGGGGCCATCTCCAAAGACGTAACAGGTTAATGGCAAAAGGACTTTCGAGCTGATATTCATGAACGCGAAGAAGGCGTGCTCAAAATACCAAATTACGGGGACGATTGTCACGACGTACTTGTGAATCTCTCGGGCTTGGGCTGGAGTAAACTGGTTGAGCAGTGCGGCGCGGGTCCATACCGGTCGAGTCCGGAAGAGCTGTCATTGGCATTAACGCGGTCAGCAGAATGATGTTACACAAGTATGCGTGATTTCACCTCTTCCAGCTGCTGGACGAGGGTCTGGTCGTACTGGTTGCGTACTTCTTCGACGTTTGATGGGGGTTTGGTGGGGACCTTCCGAAAGTTATACATAGCGTTAGAAATCTGTGGCGCAGCAGAGGACGAATAAGAAGATGCACCCACCCCTTTCTCAGAAAAGGATACCGACGTTGGTCCGTAGCCCTTCCATCGCCCCTTGTTAATAAGTCTCTCCTTCTCCTCGCCCGTTTTCTCGTCCACGACGATAGTAGCGGTGGACATCGGGTTTGGTTTGAAACTAGAAGCCGAATCACGACCATGGAAGGTAAGTAAAACGAGGCACCACTGCGCGTACCAATCGAGAAGAGAGTGTACGCACTTGTAATTTTGGGGAATGCCCTGTCGGCTGAAGATGGGAGGTGGGAAGAGGCGAAGATTGCTTCGCTGTGTCGAGTGCTGGGCCTCGGGGTGCGCGCGCCCGACGAGCTGCGGGTCGATATCGACGTCCATGGAAGATGGGTCATCGGTGGTGTAGTCCTCCTTTTCTGAAGGGAACTGGTACCCCCGGATGCCCTCCACTGTTTTCACCAGAAAACCAACCGAAGGTCCAAGTTGGAGCACGAGGGCGGGGGGAGAAACCAAAATGGCACTGACCGTCCAGTGCTATCATCGCCGTGCGAAGTTTGGAGAGAGGATCATCTTGAGGCGGTTGGTACTGAAAGTCGGCCATACCTCGATTAAAATTGCCCTCAGCGCGCAGCGTCGCTCGCAAGGTCGACAGGGTAATGACTGCTCACTGCGAAATCTAGCCGTCTTCGGTATCACGCCGACAGCAACGGCAGTGTATTCCCCGATGACTTCCTGCGAACCGCCGCCGTCATCGTTGGGAGGACGCTTGAGCCTCCGCTTCACCACTCTCAGCAGTATGTTGTTCGTCGGGACGAGATCGCCCGGCAGAGGATGCGAAAATGGGTTGTCCGGTCTGAGGTTCAGCTCGAGGAGGGAATCTTCCTTTGGCGCGTTCCTCCTGAACGCCCTGTCTATGGACGACTGGCCGCCGAGGCAGTCGACCGCTTTGCTGACCGACTCGGGGCGAACGTAGCCGGGATACTCTATGGAGTAGAAGTGGGTGGTTGGGAGCTCATGAGCAGGTGCACATTCTTGCAGCTCTGTGGATGCGGACTCTTCAATGGCATCATTCGAATCCTCCATTTCAACAATTTCTTGCCAGTGGTTTTGGACAGAGAGGGATGGGCACCCATAGAAAGTCGCACGAATCACGTGACGTAATTATAGACTGATAAACGCTTCGTTCATCTCTGGCAGAGAGACCTATGACCGTGTCCTGAAGAAAGCCAAAACGAAAAGCGGAACGAGACACATGCTCACTACCTGTCATTGGCGGCCTCATTGGCGTTTCGGCCACCTCATATGAATGAAGTTGCACAACAACAACTTGTCAGCAGGAATATGTATCACCGATTTTCGATTGCCTTCCCAGACGTATCCCTTTCGGCATTGCATATTCCACTATCGCACAAGTATATTTGAGTCTTTCCTTGGGCTATCATATTAACACGGACAGCGTCGAGTGTTTCCAGCTTCCTCTACGTATATGCCGCTTGACACTGTAACCCACGTCTGAGAATGCTTCATTATAGATAAGGGATGTGATGGCAACTGGAATCTCTTTGATCCCAGATCCACAACTTATCCGGGTACGTAGCACGCCCTTGTCTTCAGCCGTATGCGCAGAAGCAAAGCCGTTGTACTATGCCGCATAATACGGATTCCGTTCCTGGTAGGGTATCACCTCCCATAACATGCTGGCCATCGAGCATGGCTTCTGAGGCCCGTCCACGACCAACGAATCTGTGAAGCGCGCGACACGCTCCATGATGCAATCTGACCACTCTGACCAGATGCGCTATACACTTCCACATTCTCTATGGTACAGAATAGAGGTGTGGTTTCAGGAACATTCAACAACGTAGTTGCTCGTGCACTCCGCTAGTAGGGAGCATAAGAGAGGAGGTAGCGACAGCGCACGCGCTATGAGTCATCCTTTTTTTGTGGGTTTCCTTGCGTCAAGCCCATAATCTCCTGTAGCGCGTCCTGAACGAGACCAAACTCCATGAACACCATGCCTGAACGTGAACGGCCAAATCGAGGGGGGTACGTACGTCAGAATTCAGCTTCAAACCCGCCGCATTGAGCTCTTCCATCACGCGCTTGACCGTCCTCACAAATTTCCGATTTGTTACAAGTTTGAACATTTGATACTGGGAAGGTGGAGTCGTGGAATTGATGTCCAGACCTTTTCCAGAGTTAAGACGAGGTGTCAACCCCACACACGTCTCTCGAGGAAAGAGAGAGAGAGAGAGAGGACCGCGCACCCATCTCCTTGGTCAGGGCATACAAGTCCGAGAGGGCTTTGAGAGCATTCGGCTTGTCTGCGAGCTTCTGGAACAGCGCCGTGTGCTTGATGGCGTTTATGAAATCGTCGGGGACCTCCGCTGCCAGTCGCCTCTGTGTGGTGGAGAACGTACGGAAGGCGTGAATCTGCGTGGGTCGATACCGTGCCGCCCTCGATAAGGCGAGGCTCCTGGCCGCAAACCGCAGGCTTAGCATTTCTTGTTTTTACCAGCTGCGGTTTCTCCCAAGTCGGCGGTTGTTGGTGTCGAAAGACCCGAAGCGCTAGTCTTTCCGGACCGCGTTTCACCCTGATCCGGCGTCGGGCTTCGCTTCATCCAGTGCATGGAAGACGACTATTATTCGATTGACTCCATCCTCTCTGAGAACCAGGTACTTGCCTTGTTGTCCGTCTATGTCGTGCATGTGTATATACCCTACGTTCACACAGAAAATACAATGTACCTTCAAGGTTGACATTCCCGACATGGGCCACCTCGACGGAGGCCGCGAACGCGACGTATGCCCAGCAAAATGTCCTTGCACCCGTCTCTTCCCTTCTCACTCCCAACGCCTTCGTCGTGTCAGATCAAAGCACAGAGCAAAGTCCAGCTGCCCCTCTGGCTCGCCTTCATTCTCATCTATTCGTGCGTGTGTGGGTGCACGCATGGCTATGTCTCATTATTCACCCATCCTCTCTGTTGTTGGCAGGGATTACGCGGATTTCACGGTTCCACCTCCGTTTGGCTCGCGCGTGCGGAACGCGCTCAATGCCGAGTCTAAGAGCGTGAGGCTCTCCGCGTTGGTGGGCGCAGGTGGCCTCTGGTATGGGTTCGGAAAGATAATCATGCGACTGTAAGTCCTCACTCGTACGCGAGAGTCGGGGCTCTATTTATCGACGCCTCGCCTCCCCACCACCCTCGTCTATCACTCCCCCCCGCAGCCTCGACGAAGCGCAAGCCAACGATTTATCAGGGCTGCTCACAAAGGCGCGTCACCCGACCGACATCTTTTCGTCGCCATTCTGACTGACCGACCGACTCACTGACCCGACACACGCGTTCTCAACCCGCCAGACGTTTCGAAACCGTCTCGTAGAGGTCATCGACCAGGCGCAGCATTTCGCCGCGCTCGGGCCTGCAATGACAGGCGCGGGCGGTCAATCCGGCGACGCGGCGCTGATGTTCAGGGAGGGCCTCGAAGTGACCGAGCGAGAGCGTGGGTTTCCCAATTTACGCTTTCTTCTTTCCGAGGCGGGCGTGCTGACACCGGATCAAACCGAAAAAAAAACAAAAAAGTATTTTTGCTAGCGCAAGAGAGTGCAAAGAAGACGAAGCAGTGGTACGAAGCTACGGATAGGTTGAGGAGGTGACAGCGCATCCCCCTCTCTGCCACGCAAGAAGGAGAGGTTATCACTGCGACTTTTTGGTCTCTGGGTCTGTACCCTGTAACGCATTGCTAGGATCTGGCGCCGCCGCGTTTTGTAGTTCATTCACGAACCTGTTGTACATCTGTCATTATTTGCAAAAAGGAGTTGGAGGAACCCTTGGTTGTTCGCTCACCATTTTATGCTCGCCCAAAGAGCAAGTTCGATAAAAAGCAGCGCGATCAGGTGGACGTTACCGCCGGTGACAATGACGAGCGAGAGCAAAGTCAAGGCGAGCAATGCTAGGACGCCGTCGACGACAAGCAGAAATGCCGGGTCTAGGGATGAACCAGGCGTGAGGATGTTGGAAAAAAAGTCATTTTCCGACGATGACGCTTGCTGAGACGGAGTGTCCTTGTCGTGAGTTGATTCATCCATCAAAGCTACAACTGAAGGTGGAGGCACTTGTCACCTGATTTCAAATACATTAAAGTGCCTACATTATATTACACGAAATTATAAGCTCTAAGTGAAACATTGACTAATCTGCAATGCAATACAATGTACATCGTGCAAATGACCAAATGACGGTGTCCAGAAATCACACGGATATGACCGAGGCATGCGGTGCGTGGTGGTGGGCAGGTCTAGCGTCGTACGCGGGAGGTGCGTCACCCAGCACGCTTTCATGTCCAGACACGAGGCGCTCGTACGCAAGCGTCCTCTCTAACAGCTCGTTCGGATCCTCCCCGAACGGCGTGGGTATAACCGGGCTCGCTTCGACCCGCGACCGGTCGCCCTCGCGCGCGCGTCGTTTGCGCTCTGCCACACACGGACACGAGGGCGCACGCGGTGTAAGCACCGCGCTATCGTCGAGGGTCTCAGAGTAGCGCGGCAGCGCGATGTATTCCGCGCGTGCGTAACACTGTCCGTGAGGCGATACGCGATATGTCAGCGTGGGGTCTGAGGAGATGAAGAGAGGGCAACGCACAGAGAGGATATGCACGGGCGCGCGCACGATGACCTCGAAAAGCTTGCGCTTGTTCGTCTTGGCATCCAAAGCGGCGTCGTCTCCCCGCGCGAGACGCATGGTGAAGCGCAGCATGTGGGTGACATGTATGGCACTGTCTCCGCTCCGGCTTGTCGGATGAAGCAACCCACAGTCAGCCGGGAGCTGCAGGACAGCACGAAGGGGCCAGGGACCAGGCCCCAAGAGCTCCGATACTACGTTCGATGCATTAGCGCCCAAGCGTCGGACCGAAGCGAGTGGTGAATTCTCAAAAGCAAGTGGGTCATCGGAGCTCAACGGCAGCAACGGTTTTGCCTCGTCATCGTGCTGCAGGTTCAGGAGGGGAATGGCGCTAGTGACGGTACGTGTCATGTTCACCCCACTGACATAGCTCTCTACACGCTCTGGGGATGAAATAAAATTGTCTGAGCAAGCGAATTGCAGAATACAGGAAGGTCATTTACCTTCTATGTCGACCGCGAGTTTATACATCCGAATCTTGGCCAACGGCATAAACATCATCTTGACTTTGAAAGAGGCGCCAACGGGGAAAACCTTTCCTGAAACCTTGAACAGGTACTGCAGCTGATCGCTCCAAGCCTTCTCGATGAGGATATCCCCTGTCGTCTCGATGTCTGCATCAGCAGGCACCGAAACAACCTGCACTTCGCGAGTGGTGGTGAGGTTTGAAGTGAACACGCCTGGCCGCCGAACCTTGGCCACAAGCTTCCATGTTACGAAACCGCCTTCACAATCCAATGATGCTGGCATGTGTGACGGGATCTCGAAAGAAATGGGGAACGTATACGTCCCTATTCCTAGAGTTAGACCGGCAACAGGCGGCGACCATCGGAAGGAGACAGACCTTTCCTAAACTCCTGCCATCCGTCTCCGACTTCCTTATGCTCCTCATCTAGCCTGAGACCTTCTCCCTTCCTCCCCAAGGTATGGTGCGGAAATAAGCCATGACGTTTCGCATTATTCTTCTCCCGGCCACGCTCTCTTCCGTTCGAGTGCGGACTCTCCGATCGACCCTCATCGTGGACCGGCGAGCCTGGACGCGAGCCCCTTCCGAAAATAGAACCGAGGTTTATGGATCCGTGTGATCGGTGACTTTTGGTAGCCTGACTGTCAGGGCCTGGTGATCCGGCAATGCTCCGACTATGGCGGCTTGACGAGCGAGACAATGTCTGGAACTCCTCCGAATTACCCGCGCGGGAGTGGCCAAAGGGCCTACGGGGGTGAACGTCTGTCAAGGGTTCAGCGAGAGATTAGGGTAGCAGATGAAGGTGGGGCCTACGAGCAGCGGCGGGCGGCGTCTCAACATGCGGAAATGACGCATTTGAGGCAGTAGGCGATTCGACGAATTGAGTAGAAGTGGACGTATAAACCGTCGCTTCCTCTTCTGTCGTCGGGGGGAAAGAAAGCGGTGAAGGTGCCAGTGGGCGGTTAACATGCGCTACGGGATCGCGCTGGAAGACTAGGTGGTCTGCACTTGAGCGTCTTCGGAGGCGCATTCTCCGGGAAGTATCACCAGCAGCATGGGGAAGGACTGGAGCTGGTAGAGCGGGTTCGACTTGAGGTGGGGGAGGTGGGGATTGGTGGCGTTCGCTCTCGGTAGCATCGTAGAATCCGCAGGGGTCGACTGAGTGGGACCGCCTTGCGGAGGGCGAGGACGCAGCGCGGAAGAATACCTGGGTAGCGCTGAAGAATTTGCGCTCCTCCGATGTCCCCAGTCCTGGAACAGTTCAGGAAGAGTCAAAGGAGGAGTGAGTGAGCATAGGACAGACCCTCGGACCAAGAAGAAAAAGATGTCGCTTGTAGTTCCACTTGGATGCATGAAATCCTGCTGGCCTTGGACAGATCCAAGGCCAGTAGACCCCTCACGACGGATGGAGGGGCGACTCCTCCGGGCAGGGACTGTGCTCCTGCAATATCAACGGTGCGAAGGATGACGAGGGGCTCCGTTAGGGTGATCGTGAGGGAACTCTTTGAGGGGGTCGACATGGCGAGTTGCATAGAGGATGGGATCGAGACAGGGACACTCGAGCGCGCATTCTTATTAACGGCCACAGGTCGAGGTGTTGAGCAGATAACCAACCCGGAATTGTCCGCACCGGGACGACGATGATGCGAATGAGTCATTCATTTACACATATCACCCCTCCGACATCGTCAAACACCCGTCGCTCTCCATTCATTCGCCTCCATTTCAATACGACATCATCTCCTCCATCATCTCCTCGGACCGTCTCTCGCAGACGCAACATGTACGTGAAAGACCCCGAGCATTCATCTGAGCATATGAAATGAAATTACGAGAGGGCGTAAACCGTTCGCAAACGCACTGGACTCGAATGTGCCAACCCATTCAAAATAATGAAACATCAAAAACGCCACTCGATAACACGTATCGGTTTGTCCTCCACCGAGATCCGCGTCCGTCGGCACATGTGTGGGTGGTTTCAAGACTGGCAGCTTCAAAGAATCCAACCGAGAATCCATGACGACCAGACATACATGAGGTCTGCGAACCTGTCTATCTTTAAAGAGTTCAAGCTTCGAACGGCAGTGACTTACCGAGACGCTTGGTCTGAGAAGAATCTCAATGTACTGAGCGCATGGGAAACCAGGGTCAAGTACGAAGCGAGGTTGTGACTGTTCACGCGTATCAATACACCCCTTCTGATGCCATGACCGTAGGCCTAGAGAGGAATAGTTACGGGCCAGGGGCGTCCCCGTCAAGAAAGTAGGACGAAAACTCGTGAAGCACCACGAGACAAAGCGACGCGATTTCTAGCTGAGAAGGTGCTGTTTCAGGCTGTGGGGGCCTGAGCATCGAGAGAGCCAACGAGGCATGAACCGGGCTTTGGGGGTAGCTGAGTGCAGGTGCTTAGCCCGTAGGTGCATAGAACCACGAATGATACAAACAAGATATCTACGCGGGATAGCACCTCTGAGACGGCGCCATAGCCCCCGCATTCGTTGAGCCAGTCATCGTTGAGATCCCGCAGAGCAGCGACGAAGTTGTCGCGGGACGGCGTCAGGAGCACGGCCCTCGAACCTGGTCGACTCGCGAGGTGCGTCAAGCAAAGGTGGATGGGCGCCGAGGCGTGATACGGCCCTTTGAGAAGCAGAGTCGTAAACTCGGGCAGTGTGGGGCTCGGGAGCGGAAACAGGGAGGTCATCTCGTCACTGCCGTAGCACTTCGTTTCCGTCGTCGTCGTCGGGTGTCAACTTAACTCCACACACGAGCGCCGCGTGCTGCGCTGGTCCCATGCACCCGTTTGCGACCTATGTCCTGCGTAGCTATTACAAGGCTACTGGCTGGAACGAAGACAACTTGTACGCAAACTTTACGAGGTCCTCCAATGGTACGCCTCGTCCTTTCCTCGTCGAGGATGCAGACCCCGACCGTCGTCCTCACCAGCCGTCCTCGACTTCACCGTCCCCCGCGGCCTGCATCTCTCCATATCAAAGTCCCCAAACTCGTCGTTCCAGACGACGTATTCTATGAATGCGCTTCCCTCGCTGAACGGCTCCGTGGGCTATATCTTCACGTCTTGCGACCTCGACATAAAGAATTCGGAAAATGTCTGTTTCAAAGACATGGTCGATCGCTTCAAGGTCTACGACCAGCCTCGGAGGCCTAGTCCCAGAGAAGAAATATTCCTCGCTGGTGAACGTGTTGATACCCGTGGTACGTGAGTACGCATACCTCACCATCCTCGCTATCTCCCAACCGGCCTCCAGATCACCTCCTCTACGGTCGTCTCTACGTCCCCACAGGCCGCCTTGATGCCCTGTACTCCACAAGGCTGTCATCCACCCTACAGGCTCTCGTCGCCGCCATCTCCGATCCGCGCGCGGACCTCAAGCAATCGCAATCGACGCGCACAGCGTCCTCCCCGAGCAACATCATGTTCAATCTCCAGCACGACACGGGCCGCTGGTGCACCGAGTACACGTACAGCGCCGAGGACAGCATGCTCGGCATCCGGTTGCTCCACAACTTTGGCAAGCTCGCACCGACCTCGCCCTCCGGGAGCGCCGTCGACGGGACGCGGATCAAGATGAAGAAGAGGATAGACGAGGAGGATGCGATGGAAGGCGGCCTCAAGGGCAGGATCTCTGCCGGCGCCGAGGTCTACTTCAGCGCGAAGGAGAAGAGCGCAGGAGGTCCGTAACACCTCTCGTCATCGTGCTCACTCATACCCCCCGCATGAAGATAGTCCTCTGACCTGATCAACGTTCGGCAGTGTCGACGGGTATTCGATTCACAACTTTCCCAGACACGACGGCGACCCAGTCATCAGAGTCCACGGATTTCTCATCACCGTCAGCACCTTCCTCTCTCTCTTCCTCCCCCGTTTCCGAACCACCGACCACGATCACGGCCCTCTTCAACCCGATGATGGGCCACATGTCTGGCGCATACACCGCGCAGGTGTCCAGGGACCTCTCCCTGAGCACACGATTCGACTTCAACGTCTACAGCTACGAAAGCGAATGGACGATGGGAGCCGAGTGGTGGCTCCGACGGTCACGGTCAAAGCCAGTCTCGGATGGGACGGCCGACGACACGTTCGCAATATCAGAGGCGCACACATCGCCGTACGACGTCACTGGCGTCGTCAAAGCTCGGGCCTCAACATCCAATGTAGGTTCCTTTATCATGATCTAGTGAGAGGTCTTAGCCTTAACCTCTCTTCCGTTGCAGGACATTGCGCTACTCTGGGAGGGTCGGTTGAAGAACGTTTTGGTTGGCTTGGGCGTCGCGTCCAATTTGTCCAGTGGCGCCAAACCGATCAAATCGTTCGGCCTCGAGCTGTCTTATTTCAGTTCCGGGTAGTAGAGGTGTCACAGATGGGGCTGATTTATTACTGTAGCCTATGAGATTACAATTCAAATCTGTTTAAAAACGACCGCTTCCCCCGCAAATTCGGTCGTGATGTGTCGAGAGCTAACGAAAAGTACACAATTATGCAAGCACAGCAGCGAAATCAGATGGCACAAGAAGCAGCGGGGTATCAGACCCGAATCGAAGGGAAAAGTTCCAAGAGACGAAACGCGATTTAGGGTGTTCGAGGCTTCGTAGAGATAGTTGGAGCAATTGAGAGAGAAGATATGCGCAAGATCGCGGTAACTATCATTCAGACGACGTTGCCGAGTTCGTCACGGTGACCTCCCTCTTAGGGAGCGAAGTTCCGAGCGACTTCGCGAGCCTCGTCAAGCCATCCATCGTGATGACCGGACGACTGTGCTGCCGACGGTGGGTCACAGGGGAGGACTGCGTACGCCCATGGTGCGGCCCTTTGCCGCCGGTAACGCCCCCTGGCGTCGACGAGCCCGAGAGGAAGCCGCGCTTGGCACCGGCGGAGTATGGCTGCTGGCGCCCGAGCGTGTGCGAGCGGCCGTGCGTGGGATTGCGTGACGCGGGCACCGCGCGTGGTCCCTCAGGGGGACCAGACCGGGATTCGCTAGATTTGGGAGCGGACGCAGAAAGGCCGTTTGTCTTGTTGTCGGCGGCTGGTTCTGCGACGCCTGCCTCGGGCGGTGCCTGTGCCGTGCGGGAAGGAGCGTGGATAGAATCGGCCAAGGTTCTGCCTTCCTCGATGGGGGGCGTGAGAGAAGGGGCCGGCGCTGAAAGTTCAGAGGATGGGCCAGAAAGGTGCGGTGGGGTTTCCTCCGGGGGTCTGGTGATCGAAGGCAGTGTTCGCTCTGAGGGAGGCTCAGGGGCGTGTGAATCATTTGGAGGAGATGGGGAGCCGGGTTGCGATGGCGGCTCAGATAGCCCTAGGGAAGTGTCTTCTTCTTTGTCAATCCCAGCTGACGACGATGGCGCCTCGGGGACATGAACGCCACCACGTTCGTCAGACCCATTTACTAGGGAGGCTGGTACCCGATCGGCGATATTCGGCGATAGTGAGCCAGAACCAACAGAAGGCGAAGGGGTGGATTTGTCAAAGCTCTGAGGGAGCTGCTTCAATGAGTCGTCCAAAATGGGAGACATGAGCTGCAACTGTGCCTTCTCAGCGCTCAATGTTGTGCCGGGATTGGGGTCGGCAGATGCGACGGGGCCGGTCGAAACGCCCCAGTCATCAAGATCTGGGAGGCTATCGTCGTCGTCACCAGCCCAATCGATATGGCTGCCGGGCGTAGATGGCCTGTGGTCCATGGCCAAAGCTCGGACGTGCTCTACCAGCGAATCAATGTTCGTCTTTGTGGAGAAACTTGTCACCGTGGGACCAGCGGAGAGATGTGGTGGGGTGTTCTTGGACTGGGATTCTTTAGGTTGTGGGGATGATGGTCCGGAGCGTGACTTGCGCGCCATCACAGCAGATGCTAGTTCCTCTACTGTCAAGGTCTCGGATGATATCGTAGCCCCAGTAGGCTTATTGTGTGATCGTCGGCGGCGTGTGGAGGATAATCGAGAGGACGTCGTAGACGCCGACCGTCGTGCGGAGCTAGGTGGCATGGTGGTCGGGGACGCAGGTTCGATCGTTAATGATGGTAGTTTATCAGCCGCTTGTTGTCGAGGGCCCGCCTTGTGTTTTCCTGGGAGGTCTACAGCAGGCGATGGTTGGGGGAGCGAGGAAGAAGAGCTCTTGCGAGCGGTAGAAGTATGCGTAGGGGTAGTCACGATCGGAGGGGCAGACTTGGTCGGAACAAGGCGAGCAGGTGGTGTATCGGTGCTCTTCTCTGTCGGAGGGGAACCATGAGCCCTGCCTCCACGCGTGGAAGTCCCTCCACGGCGTCCCCCTCTTCCCCCTCGACCGCGGTCGCTTCTGCTTGCGCCATTGCGACTTCTGTTCTCGCCTCGGAAGGCAGAACTGCGCTCTCCTGTATGTCTCCGGTCCAGTTGAGTGGAGGTGGGGCCGGCCGTAGGTGGGGTGTAGAGTGAGGCCATGAGGAATCGATAGAAGTGTTCTTCCAAACGTGTCACCTTGAGCGCTCCGGAAATTTTCAGAAAAGATGGGAGACGGAGGTACGCACCAGGAATCCACGATAAAATACAGCAGTCAGTAGATGCAACTAGATAGTAAAAAAATTGTTCTGACGATGGAGGATGTTTGTAAGTTGGGGTGGAGCCTAGGAGCTGAGCCGTGAGCCAAAAGCGGCCGTCGTGGCGTGACGAGGTGGCACGGGTTCTTAACAACGACAACGACAATGTCCAAAGCGTCTCAACCCGAACTCAAAAAGGTGTCACAGTCCCTGCATATGGCCAACACACCCTTCATACTGATTCCTTTGCCTCACTTAGTTTATGGACAAAAAATTGTTCATCAACTTACAAGGTGGACGCAAGGTCAGCGGGACATTGCGCGGCTACGACCTTTTCCTCAATCTAGTCATCGACGATGCCCAAGAGGAGACCACCCCGGCGCAAAGACACCCAATCGGCACCATCGTACGTCGCATGATCTTGAAATTTCCGCCAAGTATATCCGTTGATATCGAAAGCAGGTCATCCGCGGAAACAGCGTTACTTCGATGGAGACGTTGGAAGCGATATAGCATGGTGCTTGCAGATGCCCTTTTTCGTGGTGAATCACGGTTCACAATCGGACCATGACGTGCTGGTGCTCGAGTACAGTGCAGATTCCCTTCACCCAGAGGACTTTTCTTTGTCATTCTACCAATACGAAGCACGCTTCCTGAGTACGGACGCAAATCTGACCCGTCTTCTTCGTACTTTCGAATGAGTAATCCCTCCCTGGACCAGCTTTTAGATGTCCTACGTCTTGTCATACTCCGGGTGAGTAATTGATTTACTCCGTTCACCGTGTTGTCGGCGCACGGCTGTCTGTGAGATGACCAACAACGATGATAAACCGACCTCATGTCATCGTTGTGGCATCACGATGCCCGCCCTAAGAACTCAAAGTTTTTGTCACAAGACGTCTCGGTCTCATGCAATACTTTGGCTTTCCTGGCCCAAAATGCGACAGCGGCCTGTCAGTAACCTTGAATGTACGGCCAGGGGTACTTCCATATAAATATCATCGAGTCGCGCGGCTTTGTCTCCTTAAGCGAGTCTCGACTTCGAGTCAGGTCTAATTCATCTCCAACCTCAAACTAACTTCAGTACTACTTCAATGCTTCAAACGCACGAAGCACGAAGATGATTGAGATGCCCGCGTGAGGTTTCGAGGTCCGACAATGGCTCGTCGGTTATCTTGAGTAGTGGGTGAACTAGTGGTGGACGTTGAACTCCGGTTCCTCTTTTTCGTCTTTTCATCTGGAAGCGCGACACTGATTCAGCTTCGTTGTATGTCTGTATGTCATAGCAGAGAATGGGAGCCACGAAGCGGGCCCCCCTTTGGTGTTTCCATCGCTTTCAAGTTGTCGATCACTCGAATGCGGGAAGGGAGGGGATGAGAATGCTGTTGCATTGGAGAACATGGGATACTTTGGATCTGGTAATCAATTCATACGATTCAGACCTGGTGATGCTTTACAATTGCTTTGATCCCTATATTTCGAACAAATCCAGACAGGTTGATTGCGGCCAGAGGTGCTACAGTAGGGTTGCATCAGTCGAAGGCCGCCGCCGCCGGCATCACGGTTCATATGGGTGGCGAGCGACTTGGCGCTCACAATAAATTATGGAAGAGCAATTGAAGGCCGCAAATACGTTCTCTGACTGCAGGAGGAAACGGCCCCTGTTCAATCCATCAGCCCATCAGCGCAACTTCACACCACCACACCACCAACTTCCAGAACTGGTGATGCCAAAGGCTGAATTTTCATACGGGCCACAGCTACTATAGCACCCCTGGTGACTTTGCCGTAAATAGTGCGTTTCCGCCCGCCAACCCCGCGCCACCCAGGGAAGACCGTTCATAGCCTGAGAGTTTAACTTGTCCAAGATGGTAAACCAATACAATAGAAGTATCCCTCGATGCCATACTGTACGTTCCGAACTGACGGGTCCAGTTGTGTTTTCGAGCGCCTAGCGTCAGGCTTTCCGGCGCCAGTGAACATCTCTTTCTCAGATAAATAAGTCCACCCACCAGCCCCCACAAGCCCTCTATTCCCTGGTTCTCAGGCTCCTTCTTGGCTCGTGTTACCGCTGACTTGCGCGTGCTCGTGATGGCAGACAACGTCTCATCTGGAACCCCCATCAACATCCCATTGGAGCGATCCCTCTATGTTGGAAATATGCTCCGTGGAATCCTATATGGTGAGAGTTCGTTTCCCGCAACCAAGGAAAGAATCCCATCTAATGCATTCGGCGGCAGGAATGGAGATTGTCACGTTCTTTGCCGCCGTATATTGTGTCTCCAATCGTCCCTCTGGCCACCGCAAAGGCCAAAAAATCTATGTGATCTATGGCGGGGTCTTACTCTCACTTACAACCATCGAGGTGGCGCTGGACGCACTGTGGGGCGAACTCATGTGGATTGACCACCGCAACTATCCCGGTGGCCCGCTCGGGTTTTATCAAGCATCCGAAGTCGCGTGGTACACCGCCCTTGCATTTGGGGCCGGTGTCACGGCTAATATCCTCGGAGACGGGCTCCTCGTGCGTTCCATCACCTCTTGAAGCACGTCGAATAGAATGCTGACACAATGGCTATTTTGTATAGCTGTACCGATGCTTCATAATTTGGGATTCAAAATGGCGTATCATCGCTCTTCCGGCACTGATATATCTGAGCTCCGCTGGTGCGCCTCATGTCATACGTGTCATTTATCTCGGAGCAGCTCATTGCTGTGACCGGTGACCGGGGCTTTTCCTTCGGTTTTTTTTCTGCAGTTACCTCTATCATGACGGTGGTGGAGAGCGCCATACCAGGTACATCTATGCTGAAAGGGAAGCCTATCAAGCTCGCCGTGCCATGGGTTGCGCTGAGCGTGAGCTTGAACGTGATCGTCACCTCGATGATCTGCTTCCGTCTCATGCGGATGCGAGCGCGCATGCGGGAGGTGCTTTCCACAGAGCTGTCCGGCATGTATACAAGCATCGCCACCATGCTAGTCGAGTCTGCCGCGCCCTTTTCCATCATCGGCATCGGTCTCGTCATCACAGCCGCGAAGAAGGGACCGCTCGTATTTGCATTTGGCTATGTCTGGAGTATTTTCTGCGTTAAGTCCCAGTCCTCACGCCCGTGCTCACTTTTGTGTGTACGTCAAAGTGAATCTAACTGAACTGTCTCTCCTTTTTTTCTATCAGTCCTTCTCCCCGCAAATGATCATCCTCCGGGTTGCCATGGGCCGTGGGTGGCGCAAGGAGACTGTGAACGAGCTCAACACTGCCCTCGTATTTTCGAAGCCAGCCAAGGTTCACAGCCAAAATCAAGCGGTGTCGATGACGATTCACACTATAGAGGACCCCGGATTTGGTCCTAGGATGTCTACGGACGGCTCCGATATATCAGCAAGAAAGTCCATGCGTGGACCCGATGTTGTGTCCCTAGTTTAGCGTGCTTTTGTATCCACGGCTACTTACTACACCCATTCATGCGTCTTCTCCCTCTGGATCCATTCGCATACGGCTATTGTGACGCGGACGGCCGCATCCAGGGCGCTCTAAAGTTCTCTTTTGTGTACTATGCCTTCTCAATTAAAGTCCTGTGCATGCACAGGAAATGGTATGTGAACCATAGACGCACGAAGGCCCGGGGTGAATATCGACACCGAGGAATTTTGCTTCAAGTGTGATAGAACCTGGACGGACGAACGGACATGGTCAGTGGTGACCATTGCGGCGATAGCGTGTATGCTGCCCCCACCCACAGCGATCGAACATTCGTCGGATTGGAGAGAGAATTGAGGGAGAAGACAACGGCAACTTGAAATGTATGCGGATACAGCTCAGGCACAGACCCCAGATTTCAAGATGATACAAAAGAGATTCCTATCGCCTGAGCCTCTGTACAGGACAACGACGGTCAGACACAAATTCAAGGAAGAGACAGGAGGGCACAAGAGGGTTGGCCAACGTTCGATGCATTCAGGGAGGGAAGGCACCGGCCCTAAATGTGATGGTCCGTGCGTCCTCGCGGTAGTTTAAAAGTATCGGTTGAGGGAACATGAATCCTCATACTTACCTTGATGGCATAGGCCCCTTCACATACCAGGGTTTATGGGCTTTGAGGTCCTCCCATAGCACGGCGACCCTGTCCCCAGGGGGAACTCGTGGTTTGTATGGGCTTCGGCTCATGCACCGTCTCAATATTTTCCTGTCCCGCTCCGGCCCTCGGGCTGGGCGGGCCTTACTTTTTGTCCCGACGCGGTCCTAACCCTAACCTTAATACTATTTGAAATGGTATCTCGTATATACTTCTTTATGAAAATGGCACTCCATATCGTTTCGGATTGAGTGTAATCATATCTAGGTGCTCAAGCCAAGCCCTACGCAGGAATCCACATCTCCCAGTCGAGGACAGTCGACATAGAAAGTTGGGGAGGTTGCAGTGCTGTCGGGTCACTCTATTGGCGTTTGGCCTAGTAGTTGCTTTGCGGGTGGTGAATCCGGTAGTGCGGAAATGTGGCATTTCTACAGGATCGGACAGGTAGGGAGAGTTTTCGAAAGCGTAATCAACTCGCATACCGGTCACCATTATGATACCATCCGCCCAGATTGCGAAGACACGTTGCTCACACAAGATTTCACACCACGAATGCCGCCAAGGGACTGCGTGTGTCGTATGGCTAGTTGCCAAAGTCTGGCTAATGCTACGAGTTCTGCAGTATAGCAGAACTGTGCGTGTGTGAGATGGGCGCTATCCAACCATGACGTACTACAGTGCGAAGGCAAAGAGATCGAGAAATTTATGTTACAACAAACCAGGAATGTGCGCGATAGGAATCGGGTGTGTACTATAATAATTAACGGTGAGGCTGGAAAGATAAATGAAGAGGCTTTAGCGATGTCCATTGGATACGGGTGCACAAGTCAACCTGCGACGCATGGAGCAGAAGTAGAGCTACTCAGTAGTGCATCGGACTTTGTGGTACATCGATGGCGTCTGCATTGACTGCATTTATGGCCAATGGACTGAGGTCTATTGGTATCCGGCCTTGTGCATCGCGCACTTGTCTTCGACCAAGCAGCGTTGCTCCGTCAATGCTGAGCTCGAAAGGTTTGGCATGGCGCTTCTGTGTATCGCGCTGCCCAGCACGACCGTCGTATAATTCTTGTGACGGAGGTTGTTTCTGCTGGCCCTGGGCCTGTGAAGGAACAATGACGTCTTCCTCCGAACCATCTTCATCGTCCTCGTTCAGGCCCGCCAAGAAACCCGCTAGACCTGCACCGCCACGGCCCTTGTATGCCCTCCGGCGCGCGCCTTCTTCCTCCATCCGATGCACGGCATAGGTGACGTCAAATGCTTCTTTAAGTGAAGCAAGCCCTGGTGAACGACCATCGCGTACCCCGCGAACGGCGTGTAGGAGTGGAGAATCCAGTGGGCGAAGATTGGCACGCGGAGTTGGTGGAGGCAGGGGCGCGGGTGCCGCATTGCACCATGGATGCGTTAGAAACTCGTCAATAGTGTAGCGTTGAGCCGGGTCGACGCATAGAAGATGGGTAATGAGGTCCTTGGCTAGATTAGATTTCCAAGTTAAATTTTGCATTGGGAGAGTTGACTCGTTACACCGACCTGGAGCGCTGATATCATCCCACCACGGGCTGAGGAAGGTGTAATAGCCGCGCGCCACCTTCTCCGTCAGCACATTGATACTCTCATCATAAAACGGAGGAAAGCCGCATAAGAGGGTGTAGAGGACGCATCCAAGGGCCCACATGTCCACGCTCTTGGAATATCGCTCGTCTTTGACGATCTCCGGGGCAGTGTACCCTACTGTACCACACGGTGTCATCGTCTCCTCGTTCCAGATGACCTTGGAAAGTCCAAAGTCTGCGATCTTGACACGACCGATGCCGCCACCGCCTATACCGGGAATGAACTCTCCTTCGTCCTCTTTCTCTTCGTCGTATTGTCGTATGACTGGATTCTTGGATGGAATGATAGGTATCCGTTCGAACAGCAGGTTCTCTGGCTTGATATCGCTGTGGTCGATGTCGTAAACACAAGCATTATGCGGGACAACAAAATTACCGATGTACAACCCCCTTCTCCTCATGAAGATAACGAATGCCGTGGGCAACCTGGAGGATTACATGGCGGGAAAGATTCTCGCTGAAATAAGTGAGCTTGACGATCTGGTGAAATAGTTCACCGCCCTCCATGACTGTCCAAAATAAGTGTAGTTAAAGGAACAGCTGTCAGCGAAGTCGCACTAACGCTCAAGGATCAAAAAATAGTGATCTAATGATTCGATGAACGAGTGAAGCTTGATGACATTGGGGTGAGTTATTCCGCGCATGATTTGCACCTCTGCCGGGTGAGACGAGTAATCGGTTATCCCATCCACCCCGAACGAACTTGCTAATATCTACTTGCCTTTCAATATATTGGCGCGCTATAGAACTATGCGTCAGTCATGCGTACGAGATGCGAGAGGAGAAAAGATAAAGGTAAGCAACGATACCTCTGTCACGCGCGGCTTTTTTTTGAAATGAGCGTGTAAATGTCTCTCTCCCGCCTGGATGGCGGGTCGAAGATGGAGCCGCGCGTAGTGTCCAGTTCAGCTTATGCAGCACAGAAAAACAAAGCAAGGGTCAGGGAACAAACACTAACCTGTGATGAAGTAAGTTCGTATTTGCGAACAGCTTTGACTAGGAAGGGTCAGACACACGAATGTGCAAGCAGAGAAAGAATGCATGCCAGCAATATTCGTCCCAGACGTGAGATCCAAGGCTTTGTACACATTGGAGAATGCTCCACTGCGAATAAAACCGTCAGCCAACCGATTAACGTGGGCTGGGTGATGACGAGCGTACTCTCCCTTCTTCTCAACGAGTTTGAAGCAATCCAAAGCTTTATAAACAGGCAATTTTTCCGACGCCTCGCGTTCCTCCCTGACAATCTTCTCAACTTCGCGTGTGATCTGCTGCGATTGCTTAGCATTCGCGGGCTGCGCCTTGTTAGGTTGCTGCTGTTTTGGCTGGGACTGGAGTTGGGCATCTGCATGCTGCCGGCGTTCTGGGTGTGAGCGTGCATCCGTTGTAGGAGCTGTGGGCGACTGCGAAGAGGGGAATTCGTCTTGACGGACATGAATGTGATTCTTGCCGTGCCGAATGAGGTCTAGAATAGGGGGACAATAATGACCGAGAGGTATGAAGGGAGACCAAAAAAGCAAACTTTTAAAAGCATCCACGACGGCAACGCCTGGAGGCATGGCGAGAGGTAGAGTGTATGCGGGAGTTGATACGAGGGAGGACGAGAGGGGGAAGAGGAGGGAAACGAGGAACCGAGATTTGTGAGGCGATCGAATATCAGTGCACCGATTCTTCCTAAACTCCCTGACGTCATCTTGCCAATCACGTCACATTTCTTAATCCACCCACCCCACCTGTGGAGCTCAAATCTCACCACAAGCCGAACTGAACCGTTGCATTTGTCGCCGCAAGACAGCCACCGTGAATATTAATGCATGTATACTGGCACTGTATAGTACAGTGTAACTAGGAGAAAGGGCGTCATAGCTTAACTCAATCCAGTCCACTCCAGCTGACCATGCTGCAAGCCATCGGTCATCCATCGGCGCTCTACACCACCCCCACTACACTCCCTCGCTCCCTTATCCGATTCCCGAGACGTGGTGTGAGACTGCCATCGGCCAGCCGGGCGATTGGGCGCCGCCTTCCGAGGCTCCCATCAACGCTCTCTCGATTCCGTCTACTGACAGTGTCTTCCGCTTCCCAAGCAGCCCCATACTCTTGTCCGAGCTGATGTTCAGGCCGAGGTGGGGTGTGTACCAATATTAGGCGCTGAAAAACAAGTTAACGTGCTAGTTCTTTGAGATACAAAGTGTGCCGGATTGTACCTGTGCCGGAGATATTCCCACTAAACTCACTGTGCTCCGCCGTGACTCCAAAACGGGTATTTTACCTGGTTTTCGGCTCACTCCAGCAGGTACATCACCGGGAACCGATAGACCGTGGTCCTCCGTCTCAGTATCATTGATCGCTCCACGCGGGTCATCGGGGCCCATGGAAGGTCCGTTGGATGTTGGCACCCAAGCGATGATCCACACACCAACAAAGGTTGCAGTGCATCCGTACATGAAGGTCACAAATTGATGGAATTTGGCTGTTTTGAAATCTCCATATAGTATAGCCGACCCTAGTATTGCAGATAGATTGAAAAGGACAAATTGTGCCGGGATAACGACCTGCGATGCGTCACGTTGGATACGAGGTAAGCTCACTTGTCGACCCACCTTGCTATCAAACCGCATTAGCGCACGATTAAGGTATCTTATTTGACCGACGCCAGTGCCGATCAGAACCTGGGCAAAGGCCGATAAATGCGTACATATACAATCATGACCACATCTACTCACCGCCAGGACAGGGTAAGTCATCCACTGTTTAAACATATTAAACCCGCTGGTCGTGAGAAGCGTTGAGACGGCTTTTGTTGAGAGTACAGTGAAACCACCTAGGCACAGAAATCAATCTTCACATTGCCATGAAGTGTGATCTCACGTGCCAAACAATGCGCAAAGCCCAACATCCACTAATACCCACCTACAACCAACACTCCCTTCGGAAAACCCCATTAGGAGTAACGCACTGACGATGTAGATGATAGAAAAAATGAGGAAGGCTTGCTGTGAAACGGCTTCGAGCAGTTTTTCCGGCGACAGCCGTGTCTCAGACGTATTGGAGGATAGAACAACGGTGACAGCGCCTATCATGGCAATTGCAACTCCAAAGAGATCACGCTGGTATAGGGATGCTTTCAGACCAATACCAGGAAAAATGATGGCGTCTCACCTTGCGGAGCTGCTCGTGGAGGAGAAAAGGAGCGAAAAGGCAATTGGCTATTAAAGCAAACTGGAGAAGCGTGAGGCCACGTTGGCAAGTGGACGAAAATATATATATTACCGTGCCCAGAGGTGCGACGACCGAAGCGGGGGCAAAGGCGTAGGAGATGAAATTTCCTGTCTCGCCTACATTCATCAATAAGAATCCGAGCCACCTGCACGTAGTCCTTGCCTCAGACCTTGGCAGTTCAGTTGAAGATAGGGAGATGTACCATAGTTTTGACTTGAGATACTCTGATTCGTTCTTTGGTCCATGATGGCTCGGCCGATTTGTGCTCTCGTTAGCAAACCCTACACCTGGCCGCTTCGACGCCTTCGGATACCGCCGAGGTGGTGTGACCCCGCGAACATGACCCTCATAGGTGTTAGGGAACAGAGCACCATAGGTCTGGGCTATGGGTGGGACCTCCATGCTGGCTGTCGGCGGGAAGGCAATAAGAGGATCCGTCTCCAAATGTGGGCCAAGTGGCAGACTAGTATCGAACCGAGTTCCATGCCACACGCGTGCCTCCCTCTCCACTTCTGGCGGGAGACTCAGCTCGCGCTGCACGTCGCTTCCCACCCTCGCGCGGCCTGCACTCGTATCGCCGTCGCTCGCGTCACCCTCAGGCTCCACGGCTTCCGGGCCAGGGCCATGCTGAGAGCGCGCCGCATCGAGCCGTGCGTGGGCCAGCTTCTGAAGGTTGAGGGCGAAACTGATGAGGACATTACCCGCAATGGCAAACGTAATTCCAATGACCGTCGCGCGGGACACGGAAGGGAACTCGATGTTCCCAATACCTCGTGGGCCACCCGTCGTCGGGGGGAGGCGGGTGAGCGGCATGGGAGAATTCGTGCGCGGAAACGAGTGTATGTGTGTATGGTTGTGCGTATATGACAGTTGGGTTTGTCAAGAGACGAGAAATCACAACGTGTGGCCAGACATGCGGCGGAAGGGTCCACGGGGAGCAGAAATCGGTGAGTGGTCGGAGCGTGGGCGATAACAAGGTGTCCGGGCCGCCTAACCCCGCAATCCATCGGCGAATCACCGACGCGGGAAATTTGCCACGTGCGTCGCGGCACACGTGGATTGCTTTCTTCGGAACTCTTTCAAGATACCCATACAGCATTCAATCGACTAGAATGCGTGCTCGTCATACTGCACATGCAACTCCCACTTTCCCCGTCTACTCTGCCGCATTCATCTCACCTGGGGACCTTATCCTTGGCGGTGGAGGTGGCGCCTCCAAGACTGGTATAAAAAATAAACTGGTGCGTCATCTCACGTTGGAGCACGTCACTGTCTCTGACATTCGCCTCATTATGTAGAGGCTTTATCATGTCGACGAGTATCTCACTTTGAAGCTCGCTGATGAGCTGCAACTCGAGGTTGGCGAAGATGCGCCAATGAGCATAGCCGCTCACCCCACTGTACGTCATTCCGTTTCATGGTACATCTTTCGTTGGAATTTTGCTCATGTTCTGCATACAGGGATCTTCGTTTGTATGCGGAATAAACAGTACTGCGGAAAAGATTGAGAAAGGCGAAAATCTGAATTGTCGCCTGTACACTGTCAGTGACGACGACAAGTGGGTCTGCTAGGCTACGTGACTTGCCGTCTCTGAACTCTTGCCTGACGTATGTAGGATAGAGTTTGGATCTTCTGTTGGAACGTTGGGTAAAGACCCAGAGGAGTTTCAAGTTCGCTCTTCCGTCTTTCTGCCATTATCATCCTGATTGGTACACAGAGAGTCACTGTATTCTCACCGGACGGGGCATACCTCGCAGTTGCGGGCGGCAAGGAGGTTTGTTTCCCACTAACCGTTCTCCCACTTTTCTATAACATGCGTGCTTTTAGCTGTCCCTCCTGACGGTCCCCGACCTTCTATCCACCAAGACATGTGTCGCCGAGGGTGAAATATATGACGTTGCATTCTCGGAGACCACGGTATGCGCTCGATCTACGCATTCTACGTCACAGTAACGCTGATTGGGATAGTTGGTCGTTGCGACAACCGTGAACCTTCTCGTCTATAGCCTTCCCGGCAGTAAGAAGGGTAAAGAGAAAGAAGGGTTGGCGCTAAAACTAGAGAATCCCTCTATCATTGAGCGGCCCAAGTTGCCCGGAGGCGAGACAGGGACTTTCCGTGTGGCCAGGTGAGGATTATGTCCTTCTGCCTTTGCATTTATCTCATCAAAAACAGATACCACCCGCACACGTCGCGTATCTTTTACACCGTCATTAATACGACGCCCGTTCGTGGTGCCAAGTCGACACAGAGGAAGGCGTATCTCGTACGCTGGGATGCTGAGCAGTGGAATGTAGAGCGAATAAGGAAAGTGGGTGAAAAAGGATTAACCACCTTCGATCTGAGGTACAGGATTTTGCTTGACTCTGCTTTATCGGTATCTGATGGCAGAAACTCAGCGACAACGGAAAATGGATTGCCTATGGTTCGTCGGACTGCTCGGTTGGATTATTGGATGCATTCACGCTCGCAGTAAGGGTACTGCTGGTCGTTTTCTTCGTTAGTGGCTCACAGTGTTGCCTAGCCACTTTTGAGTATTCTCAAATCACACGAATTTCCACCGACGGTGTTGAAATTTAATCCAACGTCAAGGTTGCTCGTCTCTGGAAGTGCCGACAATACAGTGCGACTCATCGCAATACCTGAGGGCCTCGGTGACACCTGTGCGTATAGTCCCTACATCGTCACGTACCGAATCGCGGTTGATGGTCTGGCCCCTTCATCAGCATCGTGGACCTACGCTGTTGTGATATTACTTGCCTTATTTATTGTGCTATTCGCCATTGCAGTTCAGCTCTTCATACGTGGGGCTCTTTAATTTCCTTTCTCTTCCCTACATCTACTTCGATGGTATAGACTTGAACAATTACTGAAATAATACTCTCCCATGTGTTTCATTTCTCGTATGTAAATGCAACACAGATTGTTGCATGTCGCATCGGGTGTATGGTCGGCTATGGTGGAAGGTAAGGGTTGCTGTCAGTCATGCTAGTCATGACCCATGGGTCGGTCACCTTGGGCCGTACGTCGGGCCAGCTTCAGAGTCCCAAAAGCTAACTTCCTATTCCCGCTGGCCACATAGATAGTAACGCGCATCAGTCGTAGTCGTCCTCCTCGATGAGTTTTCGTTTTAATCCATCCGCTTGCTCCTCGTTCGCTGCGGTAACTTCCTCCATAGGCTCGTCCGCGCCACTCTCCTCTCCACCAGCAAAGAGCCCATCGTCCTCGTCGCTGCCTTCTTCCACCTCGTTCGGTACGGCAGCGGACGTGTCGGCCATTTCCACATCCGACGGCGATTGCGCGGCGTTGACGGCGTTGACGACGGCAGCTGCAGCAGTCACGGCAGCAGCAATCTGGGGCTGCTGCGAAGCAGTGGCAGCAGGGGGGATGGTAGCCGGCTCCATATCCTCGTCTTCGTCCTCGGACGCAGACTCGACGATCTCTTCGACCTCTTCGTCGTACTGCTTCTCTTCCGGCGGTGGTCGGTTCGGTACGAGGTCAAAGTCGATCGCGGTCAGGCACTCATTTACGGGCGGCAGGCGGAGGCCGAACACTTCGGGTACCTGTGGGAGGGGCTGCGCGTTGGTCTGCGTGGCCAAGGAGAGGATGTACTACGATTGGAGACGGCCCCGAGGTCAAGACGACCGTGCGTGCGGATTCGTTTACTTTATATTGACGGCGGCAAAGCGAGAGAGGGTGACGCACCTCTTTTGGGACGCGACCACCGAGCTCCCAGCCTACGCGGGCTTGCACGGCGAGCGTGACGTCGTCCATCTCGGCCTTGTTCGCGCGGCCGGCGTGCTCTGCGTATACGAGTGCGTCCGAGAGGACCTGTGCGGTGTACCTGTGCGAGAATTCGAGAAGCTGGTGCAGGACGCCCGGCTGCGCATCTTGGACCGTGGGCGTCGAAGCCAAAAGGAGAGCGATGGCTCGGGCAGCGGGCGGGAGAGACTCTGTCGAGGTTCGAGACATGGCTGATTGTAAGAACCGTTCTCCCGGAGTTACATAAGCTACGGCCACTCCCATTCGTTCCCGGCTCTCCACTCTCTCACGGTCTTCACCCCAAACGCCCATCATGTTCGCCGTTCGCTCTGCTCTCACAAATATTCCCCGTACTTCTCGTCTTGCTGCCCGCCCGGTGGTGGCCAGGGCATATCATGAAAAGGTCATATCGCATTATGAGCGGCCCAGGAATGTGCGTAGTGACACCAGCCGGCCTTCTCCAGGCTTATTTTTGAGTTTCCTACTGTTTATCTGATAATCATCTCCTAGGTTGGCTCGCTTCCCAAAACTGACATCGACGTCGGAACAGGGCTTGTAGGTGCACCCGCGTGCGTTATCCATTCTCTATAGTCTTCCAGCGGAACGGGAGCTGACTAGAACTTTCTTGCCTTGCTCGTGGGAACAGCTGTGGTGATGTGATGAAACTGCAGATTCGTGTCAACGACGACGGAATCATCTCAGACGTCAAGTTCAAGACGTTCGGCTGTGGAAGCGCAATCGCTTCTAGTTCGTATATGACGGAGCGTGTCAAGGGTCTTTCGCTCGAGGAGGCTGGCAAAATCCAGAACACGGAGATTGCGAAGGAGCTCGCACTTCCCCCTGTCAAACTCCACTGCTCAAGTGCGTAACCCCGTCACTGCTTCTTGCCTTGCTGACGACCTCACTATCCCAGTGCTTGCCGAGGACGCCATTCGGTCTGCTATCAAGGACTACAGATCAAAGCGATCTCAGCCTGCGGAAACCAAGGAGCAGAGCTTTATTGATGTCCTGCAGAACGGTACCTCCTCCGCAACATCCGCGCCTCCAAGTCAGCCTTAGTACCATTCTTTGATCTTCGCATTTGCCTTAGTGTACAATTATCTACTTTAGTGTCGCATCCATCGTTTCCTGACCATTTTTAATATGCAAACTCTTTTTCACATTATGTTAACGTAGTAGACAACAAAAATACGATGCCGAAAATGGTGACCGATGTCGCCTTTCATGACTGCGTTGTCGAGCCCTTCTGACCCACGAACGAGAATGTCCCATTCGCGAACCAGCGATCGTTCGCTTCTTTGACACGCTGAGCGGCAGCACGATTCGTCAGTTCAAACCCTTGTACCGGGGTAACAACGAGGGATGACGCCGTGCCAGACGTTTGTGCCGAATTCGCTGCCCTTGCAAGTGCCGCAGTACGTAGCCGATTCGTCTTGGACATTTTGGCTGCATAACATGACTGATGCGTCAGCTCGGCTCAACACAAATATATGGTTGTACTCACCTCGTGATTTCGCCTCGCCCAAGTTGGCGCGGACTTTCCCAGTGCCCACGCCGATCATGCCAAGGCCCTTCGTCTCGTCGAATGAGCCCACTTCCTCTTCTGCCTCGCCAAACGCCATGCGGTTCGTCAGTTTCCGGAGCTCGGTCTGCGCATATGCTTCCTTCGCCTTGCGAGCACTAAGGGATTCGGTTTGTGCGTCAGATAACTGTGCTGCGCAGAGTGTCGGGTGGAAGAAATGGTGCGTACCGTCTGCCACCGCGGCGCTTTTTGGGGCCGTCATTGGGTATGGCAAGCGCCTTTACCACCTTCGACGGTGGGGGCGCAGTCAACCGATCAAGGTGTTTCTCGATCTTTTCTCGAAGTTCTTCTCCATAACCACCTAAATGAGGAAAGTCGCATAAACGAAGGTACGGTGACTAGCTAAAGAGGGACGGACCGTCTCTTCTATTTCGTTCCAGATCCATTCGAGCTGCCAACACGCATTTAGCGCCCACAGTTCGCTGCAGTTTGAGTTGATGCTCTTGGGGTGTGCTCTGAATAAGTTCGGACTGGTACACGAAACCAGTATGACGTCGTTGCGTCGCGCTGGAAAATCCAGCTGCAATTTTCCTCTGCGCACCAAGAAGCTACGACAACAGGAGTTCAAGGACCGACGCCGGCGAGAGCGGTTCAGAACTCACGTGTACATTACAAGCAGGCATCTTAGCAAGTCCGTTCAAGCCGCCTGCCACACCGAGCAATTTGGCCGCTGTGGTTGTACCGACAATAGCTGACAAATTTGGTGCAAGAACATTCATTCTCGAACTGACGTACATGAAGATCTGAATCAAGATAGGTGAGCTGATCAACATAGCAGTGAATCGACTGTGGTCCCCACCTTTGTCCGAACCTTCTCCATACGGTCGGCAAGATCACAAGCACGTTCTACGGACTGCCATTCTGGATCCGATAGTTTTTGTCCCATTGTCGTCGTTGCGGCCATCAGGACACTCATAACAACTGCTGGGGGGATTTCCTTAAGATCGGCTTTGGTGGGATCCTTGTATTGGAGCAGCCAGTAAATACAAATCAGTCCAAGTTGTGACATTAGCTTGGCCACGCACCTCATCATTGGCCAATTTTCGGACAGCCTTGATGTACATATTTGGGTCAGTGATGAGCCGTTCGAGTTCAGGGAACTTTGGAGCGTAGTGGTCTCGGATGAACTGCGGCAGACAAGGAAAAACCAAGGTCAATACTTGCAAGAACACCTTACAAGAAATAAATAGAAAGTTGCCTTGTGTACAACAAGAATTTCGTTGTCAACGTCGACGGAAAGATTGTTCGCCTGGACGATAACATTGTACTCGGGGTTAGAGTGTACGGGCATGGACATTGCCTCAGCGGACGATGGATTGGCCTGGTATTTTTCGATTTCCTATGCCGGAGGGGTCAAGGGTGAAGTAAAATGCGATGTGAGGAAGAAACATACACTCAAAATCTCTGTCATCCGTCTGCTCCCCTCGAGGCGGGCCACCTTTCGCACGTCGTCCACAGCACCGAGTTCCATTCTTTGCACCTCCTCTGCGTCAAGTTCCTCTGCGGGCTTGACACCCCCTTCGAGGACCATCCCAGTCGCCCCTTCTGTTTCTCCAGCGACGTCTCCTTCGCCATCCTCAGAGATGGCATTGTCAGGGTCACCCATAGCTTTCCGTTTCAGGCCACTTGAGGATCCTGGTTCCTCCGCTCCCTCCTCGTTGTAGTCATCTCCCGCATCCGAGAGGCCATCAAGATCGGCCATCAGTTCGTCGGCGAGCGCGCTCATAGTTATAACAGATGAAGGTGAAAGTGCAAGTGGGCCCAAGTCAAACTGAGCGCGCGCGTTGACATGGGTGCTCAAGTCACATGACACACGAGGCCTAGAATAATGCCATGAGCTTACGCCCAGATCCCAGGTCCTTCAGTCGTTTATCCCCGTACAACGCTAAGGGTTCCCAAAATGACTACACTATGATATTTACAGTAAGGAATATATCTATCGAGCAACGGCATATCTCCTTCATCACAAGACCTGCAGGGGGAAATCAGACAGCCATAATGGATACTCCGCCATCGGCCGTAATTCGCTTCCGCGTCCGGACCACAATAAAGTTACGACTGAATTGCATGAGCCTTGCTTTCGGACCTTGCGATGAAGCTGATGTATCACTTTCCACGTACAGGCCTGTCGGGCAACAGACAAGCGCCTCTCCAGTCTGATACACCAATCGCTCAGCTTCTCACACCGATTCATGACTGTTTCCCCCTCACCTTAAGTGTCACGACACGATCGAAGGCATCGTCACTTGACAAGTTTGCAGAGATATGCTTCTTTAGGTGTTCCCACCATGCAGGGGATTGGAAGCGATGCAATATTATGGTACTGCATAGTGCGAGGAATGCAGCTGGTAAAACTGTGGGCTCTAGGAGATGGCTTCATATAATGAGTGCCGTATCGAAGTCGAGCACGAACCTTGCGTGCTCACTATCACGCGCATTGACATGTGTCGTTGCTGGCGAACTAGCGACAGCAGCGCCTGCGTGAGGACATTGGATGTATTCGTTTCAGAAAGGTACTATATGACCCGTTAGCCAGCAAATACCACAGGATTGCATCAAGCAAAGAACCTTGTGAGCTTCATCGACAACAAGAACTTTCCCTGTGTCCACGCTCGCCTTCTGAAATAGGCGAACACAAATTTCGAAAATTGCACCCGCCAACGCAGGGTCAACGAATGGATCCGAAAGATCGACGATGGTGACCATTCCAGCAGCAAAGCGTTCTTCATTTTTCAAGGCCATGGTATTGCGAGACATACGGGATAACGTGGGCTTATCAGTTGTCCGGGTAAAGGTTTGGAGGAGTTCTAGACGTTGTTTGAGACCTGCTTTTTGGCCCGGGTTCATGGCTTTTTTGCATTCGTCCAACTTGGTCATAAAAGCGGAATAGGTATAATCATCGCCCAGTTCTCGCAAAACGCTCTGTGGTTCAGATGCTTGATCAATCAGTTGGATTTGAAAGGACTGATCTCCTCACGAGGACTGTATGCATGTATAGCGGTGTATTATCTGATGTATTGACGGCCATCAGAGACAAAAACGCTGGTGCATCGAGCTCTGACTCCGAAAAATAGAGTGGCTTGACCTCGCATTTATTCAGGTGACCGTACACCGTTTTCATGCGTTTGAACGAGGAAGGTGCCACATATACACGTACGGGGGGAGGGCTGGCATTTTCGATCACAGATAACGAAACGTATGCCGCTTCGCACGGAGCAGCACAAGCTCCAGTCTCGCCAACGTGAAGAACTAGACCAGATAACGGCTTGACCAGTTCCCCGAGCGCTTTGCAGCCAGTAACAAACATATTTTCAAGGATGACTGAGAGCGTATGTGACTTTCCCGATCCTTGAACCCCGCACACGAGAGCTGAAAAGGGCGTGTTCTGCCAAGATTTGGATGGGAAGACTACAATATACAAATAAAACACTCACCGTGTTGAGATAGAGTCGCCTAGAGTCTTCGACGGGCGCAGTTGCAGCTGCATGTGACTGTGCCAGTGGTAGCCTTGACAAGACATTTTTTACTGCGTCAGGGAGAAGAAGTACTTTAATGTGGTGGCTATTGTCGTACCGCGACTCCACGATAGTGCCGAAGACGCCGTACTGACTTATGGCTTGTCGTATTTTCTCAATGCGATATGCCCCACGGGTCAACAACGGAGCATTTTTTTGCTCATGAGCATTCTGGACGTCGTCTCCTGCGACGTCGCCAGTCGAGCCTAGAAGCTGGCTTTCGTGCTAGGTTTTCGGATCGTGTCAAGGTCTACAGGAATAGCTGTAGGAAAAGATACTCACCGTTATGAACCCATGTAATTGCTGGTCTGAGGGTTGGAGTAGTGCCTGAGAGGTTGGCTCCAAGAAACCTGAAAAAACCTTACAGACATATTAGACATAAGAATATGGAGGACGGAGAGTACGAGAAATTTACGGGCATGTAGAAGAGAATGTCGGTTGGGAATTGGATAGATAAATCGATTATGAGGCGCGCCCTTCTTTATGAAAGAATGTGGCGAGCTCCATGAGGTGAGACTCACGCCGCGTTACGTAGAACTGCCCAGTTAACTCTCAGGCAGGCGTCAGAATAGGTGATGAAGAACGTAGTTGTGAGTCATACTGCGGTAAATGCTGCAAGATGCTGCGAGAAGTGATCAAATTACTGCGCATTATGCGCAACGCAGATTATCAACATGCGGAGGAGTACAGTATCCGCAGGATGGCTTGCGCGATTGTGGCGAGTGACAAGGCCAGGGGCAGCCCAAAGAGCAGCTCCCGTCGTGTCACGCGACATCGCCGGTACTGTACTCTCAACCATGGCCCTCTTCGACGTCCCAGGGTGGTCCGTTCCAGATGATCCCGTCACAGTCACACCCAAAAAGCGCAAATGGTCATCCAAGCACGACTCGAATAAAATCCGATCGGCGACGGTGAACGTGGAGAAGGTGATGAAGCAGCTGTCTGCACATCCTGGACCTACTGCGGAAGGCCCGCGCGGCCAACTGAAAAAAGACAAGGAAGAGGGGCCGTCAACGGAGCGACCCCCTAAGAAGAAGCGCAGGCGCGTCGAGGGCAACAAATCCCAAGCTCCAACCCCTGTGGTACAAGTCGAAACTCACAAAACATCCAAAAAGAAGAGAAAGAAAGACAGGGCAAGGGAAACGTCAGGAGATAAGGGCGCAGGCCCGCAGTCCCCTTCCTCATGTCAACTAGCCCCAGAATCCCGCAGCACATTGACTAGCCTCCAACATGACATGAAGCAGAGTTTGGATGGCGCGCGGTTCAGGTATGTGATCCACACCAACTTCTACGCAGGTGACCCTCATCCACGCACTTCGAAATACCGCAGATGGATCAACGAGAAGCTCTACAAGTCGGACAGTGCTCATGCCCATGCCATGATGCGCGAGGATCCCGCAGTATTCAACGAGGTTTGTCTTTCCATACCTCTTCCCGCCCGCATTCACTCAGGCGGATCCACAGTATCACAAAGGTTTTCGACGACAAGTCGAGTCCTGGCCATCTAATCCCGTATCCCACTATATTTCGACCTTGTCCACTTATCCTCCGCCTACTGTTATTGCAGATCTCGGCTGCGGCGATGCTGCGCTGGCCCGTGCTCTCATTCCGAAGGGCTATACCGTAATATCATTCGACCTTGTAGGGGATGGTGCCTTTGTCGTTGAAGCGGATATTTCCGACCGCCTACCCTTGCCTGGATCTGAGGCTGACAGCGATGGGAGCGAGGAACCAAGCCGGGGGCATGCGCAGATAGTCAACGTAGTAGTTTGTGCCCTGAGTCTCATGGGTACGAATTGGCCGAATTGCATCCGTGAAGCGTGGAGAATCCTGCGTCCAAAGTATGTGTTGTTATCACAGACTGTCTGAATACCCCTTCGCTTACCCCTCTGGACCAGTGGCGAACTGAAGATCGCAGAGGTGGCTAGTCGCTTTACGAATGTTCAACAGTTTCAGTCGTTTGTTGAATCTTTCGGATTTAGACACAAATCCACCGTATGTGCTCTTTGCACCTCTTCTCAGATTCACCTTAACGTTCCGAACACAGGATCAAAGCAACACCCATTTTACTCTCTTCGAATTCGAGAAAACCAGTCGCAAGGCACAAAGCGAGGAAAAATGGAACAAATTGTTGAAAAAGGGTGACATGCTGAAACCTTGCGAATACAAGAGAAGATGAGGGCCGCCGAGATCAGAGTATCCCCATTTTCCACAAGCCTGAGCTTACATCCACAACGGTCACTTCTGATACTGTAGACCCACCTTCTCAGACACCCCACAGCAGGAATATTTCCGCTTTTTTGCGATAAGATCTAAGACTCTCAGCCAATACCGCGCAAGGTGACTGTGATGCAAAGGTTTGGAAGGGGGTCACCTTCGGAACCCACGTCAATCCACGTCGTAACGAAGGACATGGGATGTGCGCCGAGCGTTTCAAGGTTACTGACATAGCGCATGTAGCATGTACACGTACAATTCCAACAAGTACCCTTGATCAGGGTCAACCAGGTTATACACTCCATGCATGATGCATGAAGCTTTGAAGACTCGAATATACAGAATTGAATTCTCAATATGGTGACCAGTAGCCAGAGTTGTTGTAGATATGCAGCCGAACCCCAGCCAACAGAAACGAAAGCCCAGTGGAAACCTTCCACACTCTCTGGCGGTGGAGATTCAGAGCCAAGAGGCGCACACGGGCGTGTCGCATTTACGCGCAGCTCTTATATACACGTATCTAACAGATAATTGTGAGGCGTGAAAGAAGCGATGATGAGCACTTTGCAACGCAACCGTGCCAGTCCCGGCTAGAGACGAACGGAATACCACGGCGATTCCAATTCGTGATCCGAGAATTTCACGTGGTGCCGTTGCTGGCATCTCTCCCGCCCACTGCTGTTCCCCAAGCAAAGCATCCTCATGTCGGAGCATATACACGTCCTCTCCCACCCTCTCGTGAATACCCGCTTGGCAAAGTTGCGCGAGGCATCCACTTCGCCTAAGGCATTCCGCGAAGTAAAGTCCATCACGTTTGTCTAGGCTTCCAATGTCCCTGATTATAGTGCCGCAGGGGATCCATGAACTCAGCATCATGCTCGGATACGAGGCCAGCCGTGACCTCGAGGAGACAGCCGTACAAGGGGTAAAAATCATCAATCCTGCAGGCGGTGCTGCACTCTGACAGAACCACAGCAATCGCCGATTGGCGCATTTACGGGTTCCGTGGTCAAGCCCAGGGTTGGATTCACGCCCATTCTGCGCGCCGGATTGGGCATGACTGACGCCCTCCTGACTCTGTTCCCGTGCGTCTCATCGTCGCTCGACCCCGCCGTCGTCTTCGGGATTGCCCCCTGACAGTAAACACTGGCACAGCGAGGCGCCCGTGTATCACCTCGGCATTTTCAGAGAAAAAGTGAGCTTGCAACCTGTAGAATGTCAGTCGATCATGATCATCGATCACGGTTCGCCTCGCCGACGGTTGTTGTTTTCAATACAGATTATTCAAAGTTACCGGCGTCGCCTCCCGTCGACATGGTCTTTCTACTGGATCCCTTAATCGCCACTGGCGGAACCGCGGGTGCCGCGTTGAACATGATCACGGACTGGGGAACCCCAGGTACTGATGGCCTTCTGGAGGTTTGGATAGACCTGAGACGTTGACGTTTTCCAGTAAACAAGATCAAGTTGCTCTGCATCTTGGCGTCGGAGCAGGGGCTCAAGTATGTGTCAAGTCAGTTCCCGGGCATCGAAGTGGGTGTTGTATCGTACAGTTGGGTGCCTTGTCTCACCTTGGAGTAGATATGGGTCGCTGCTGTTGACCCTCTGCTGACGAAGGACGGACTGATCTCGCCAGGATTGGGCGATACTGTAAGTACCTGTGATTCGGAGCGTCGGTACATCGTCGATTGGTCTGACGGTACTTTCAGGGCGACCGACTCAACAATACAATCAGGGAGTCTTGAGTTGGAGTTTGCCGATATCCCATGTAATATCTGTACCGTTTTACGACCCAATCGTCAACACTTGTGTGTTCACTCCTGCCTTATGGCTGACACTCAGAGACGCTTCCAGCCTATGAGCGATCGTTTTTAATATTTTAAGATAATGATTGTCCCAGTCCTCTTGATCGTTCGGGGACATTCAATCGGAGACATGTCGCGGCCGGAACAACTTTACAGTGTGTGCCAGTGTCCGCACGGTCAGAAGTACCGTGACATTCATGGCAACTAAGCTCGAGCGCTATGTCCTACGTTCTCACAGCCACATCGTAACGACGCAAATGGTCGCAAGAGACGGCATTCGAACGACTGGTGTCGCTACATCTGGTGACCATCCCGAACGGGAGACTCGGAACGCGTGCCAGTGCCAGTGCCAGTGCGGTGGCTAGAGCGATTGGCATTAATTGGTTGTTCATCACCAGGCAATCGCGATACAAGCTCAGATTCTGAAATCTACATGCATGGCAGAATACCCGAGCCATGCGTCAGGAGGATTTGCTCCCAGGATCGGGTTTGTGATTGCGCAGATCCAAGAGTGTTAGCCACGATCAAAAGAGGGATTCCGGAGGAGCTGAGAGCTGATCTCCTCATAACGCTTACCCCTTGAGGCTTTTGGGGTGGCCAAGGGTGTGGGTTAAAATTCTCGACTCCAAAAGCCATCGGCATTAAGAAAGACTCCCTGGGAAAATGGGCATCCAATTGAGGTGGTTGAAATTTGAGTGAAAAATGGGGTATGTGTTATGAGGGATTTGACTGTCGGTACCGACCAGTTGAATGCCGTGAGAGCGAGCGACCGCCTACCTTGGAGACCAAGAAAACCAGAAGAGTCCTCTCCTAGCCCCAAGCGGCGGCAACATCCCCTAGTATGCGAGGTGGAAACGGGTCACTGCATGGGAGGGCGCACCTGACGACGTCGACGTCATAACTCATGTCATGTCATTTGCTTGCGTGGAAAGTGATCCACTGGCATGAAGAATTGATTCGGACGCTAGTCAGTAGTACAAGTAGGGCATACATGCCGTCACAACCCGCTGTTCATAAATGGGGCAGATGCCATGCGTTACTACCTTGCCTGTGAACTGACAACGTTTCCCGGGCTATAATTAATGTAGTATCAGTCTTGGTTGTTATGCGAAGCTTCTCAGTCAGACACCCTAACGGCTGGAGCTATAGCAGTGTATAATTTCAACAATGACCGGGGTCTAGTCTAGGTATTTCTAGCATCAATGCCGAGAGCTCGAGACGTAATGGCGTACGTCGAACTGTACCCAAATTCTTGGTTTCAAGATCACACCCCTCGAACCACTGCCAGTGGCACACCCCACGTTCTGGCTTTACGGCTCGCGACCATTTTTTTCTCTGGACACGTCTCATCCGAACTTCCCGGTTTCCGGTAGTGACCAGTGACTGACTGACTAGCCGAAGAAAAAAAGAACTTGAATTGGAGGTGGTCTGGTTGACGGACATGTCCTTGAAGTAGTCGCGAACGATGGAGAAGACGCCGGTCGCGAGGCCGATGAATGGAAGAATCTAGGAGACTTCTTAATCCTTGGGGAAAGAGAACCCGTCGTAGAACCTGCGCCGCCGCAGTACGCATGTCTACGAGACAGTAAGTTACGGTATGATCCTTGATTTGTGGCGAGACGTGGCAAGCCACATACACACCGACGCCGACGATCGCTATGGATATCTGTCGCATTTCGGAGTTTCGTCGGCTATCTACTTTTAAATTTGGGCGCTAGCGTAAAACCTTGGTTCTCCGCAAAACGATGACGAAATAATTAGATCGAGGCCTCGAGATACCGATAGCCGTCGCAAGCGGGTCGTTTTTTTCTTTCTTCGTCCAAACGCGAACGCCTTTTTTGGCTTGTTGACCGGTCTGTTGGAAGCAGGAATCAGGCTGTTCCGCGCGCGTGCGAGACGGGAGACCCGATACCAAAATTCTCTTATGCAGTGACTGTTTATGACTCTCGTGGACTAAGCTGTAGATGCGCAATATATGTCGTGCATTAGCTTCAGTACTAGTCAACCAATCGCTTCTAGATATCTTGCTCAAATCTTGCCCCATCTAGACAATTTGATACACTGTATCTAATAGTTCACGTCAAATTCAAGGCTTTTTTATTTGATGGGTAAGGGATACCCGTTCGTCGCACCGTGACCGCGTGAACCTTGCGGTCGTCCGCGATACAAGAGAAGTCTTATCGAACATATTCCGGTCATATATGAAACGTGGCTTCTTAATCCTATACGACCGAAGCCAGTCGGCAGCTAGCTCGCATACTGTAGAAACAAAGATGACGTACCCAAATACATGTCGCCAGGACAAACGGAGCTTCTTGTATCAATATCTAGGACAATATGATCCGATCAGTCCTATTTCCAATCAACCCACGGGTCGAGAGATCCTATGTAACCTTCATTGAGATCACTAGACCCTGTGATACAGGCTGCACCCGCGTTCTATGAATAGACACTGGTCACCACCTCGAATGAAGACGGAAAGAACAGGGTACGGGCATACCGCGACGCAACCTGCGAAGCTCCCTAGGGCCCAGTCATCCGTACTGATCACTTGTCCCAAAGGGGTCGCAGGTACCGGGACCGGTGGTGTGAGTGGTACAGGTAGCAGGAAGGGCGCTGCGTGCTCAGCATTGCGTTCGAACTCCTCTTGACTCATCTCCCCCTTTCGCACGCGGGATGCCTCGCGCTCTCGACGGCGTAGGGCCTTGTTTTCGCGTTGGGTTTTGGCAGTAGTGTTGCTCGGTAAACCGAGGACGGCTACCGTATTATGGTCGGATGGATGTGATGCGGCGAGGATCTCAGGTTGATCGGTGGGCAGCGCAAGTCTCGACAGCGGATAGTGTCTTGAACCCGCGTAGGGGACAAGCCGCGCAAGTCTCTGACTAATTGTATTCCCAGGCGGGGGACACCCACATTGGGTATATGGCGCGCCGTATCGTTTCTGTTACGCGAATGAACATGGGCAAGAGAGTGTGAAAATCCACGACAGACCTCCCAGGTCCGACACGTCGCGTCAAACGCATCTGATAGATGGAACTGCTCGACTTTGTCGTCGCTGAATGGAGAATCAAATACTGTAGTGAACGTGTATGCAATGAAGGGTAAACCTACTGGTCGACGAATCGCCCAACGTTGTTCTTGCAGTCCTTTTGATAGCGCGGACCAGAAAGTTGGTGGGAGTGCCAGACCAGGTCTATATCCAACGTGGGCACCAAAAGCATGTGCTGAGTTGAAGACATCAAATCAAGAAACCTAGGATGGTAGAATAGAGAAGTTGTACGGATTAGAAAAAGGATCTTTCCTCACACATGATATCGGAGGATTGCATAGTGGAGAGCAGCAGCGTCTTGTCGCTTCTCAAAGTAACTCGGTGATGTCCAGCCAAGATCGTGTATTTTCGTGATAAAAGAACCTTGGCGCAGCACCTGGAGATGGCACGATGTGTCGGCCAAGAAGGTTCGAGTGTATATGTGACGCTTACCGCCCCAACCAGCTCCACGGAGAACGGTCTCTGGTTGTGGTAAGCGCTCAAAACCTTGTTCCCACTTTGGTTTCCTGGTTTGCGTGACCACACAGCCAGTATCGGACAAATGCTCACATCTTGGGTCTATGAAGGCTAGACAATGATTTCCGTATCTCGCCGAGCTTCCAGTTCAAACTTTCGGCCATTGCCACGCTAGCCCCTTGATTCTGTTGCCATTTCCGCGTATTAAACTGGCTGATAGGCTTCAGATCAAGCAAATCTCGTTTGATGGTTATGGCTCGCTGTGTGTCTTTACCGAACACAGTAAGCAGACTATATCTGTAGGTCGCCTGAGGATGGTAAATCATGAGAGATATCAACCAGCTTACGGGAGGAACAGCTGCATGTCCGTGACTCCCGCCTGAGGTTCACGCAACAGGTGCGCAGTCAGATCTATGGTTAGCTTGGCCACGGCAAGTTTCTCCATCGTTACATCGAACGTGCAGGAAGGGCATGCATAAGAGAAGTTTTGTTGAGCATAACCCGTTCCGGTAGCGGTTATGTATGCTGGGCGTGCGTAAAACCCGAGAGGTCTCGCGAAAGTTGGCGCACTCACGAGGACTGACCGCTGCCTCGCACTTGGGGCAGATGAGGTCTTGATGCTGAAGAACCGCTGCGCTCTCAAGAGGGTCGAAAGGTAGCCCGGTCTTCGTGACCCAGTTGGATCTGCTGGCCGCGTGGGGCTTCCATAGGATCATGTCATTGATGGTATCCTTATAGGCAAAGGGATCAGTCCACGCATGCAAACACGAAAGGGTGAGGGTAGTGCAACTGCTCACCAAGACATTGAAAAAGAAGTCCGGAAGTGAAGCTGCGAACGTCGCAAGAGGTTTGAGCAATCCAAGGCGGATGCAATCTTCGGCAAAAGTCCTGGGTAGAGAAGATACAAATTAGACTGGAGATTCCCGATAACGATGGTGATGCTGACTGTGGATTCAGTAAATACGCATGTAAGACCATCCAAACGTCAATGGGAGGTATATCGTTCTTAATAAACCTCGCGAATGTGTTCAATCTCAGGGGTGGCGAAAGATGTTGCACCCAACGCTCAAATCTGATCACCGACCCGCATCCATGTGAGTTGGTCTTGCATCGAGAATATATTTGGTACTCGCCTTTCGACAGCCAGATTGACAAACCATGACCACCGCTGCTCCCCATCAAGTTCGGATATCAAAGGCGGCCACGATGCCTCGTTTATGGATTCAACTCTTCGCTTGAGGTCATGCAACGCGCCCAAGAAAAGGAGATGGAGCTTGAGATGCTTGATCTGTACTAGTGGATCCCGAAGTTCATGAAGCCCGACATGGAAAGTCGACGAAGTGCCGCGGGAGGTCGAGGATGAAGCCAAGGGTTGTTCGGGGCTGTATGAAGGACTAGGTACAGGCGATTCAGATTCAGAGTAAGGTGGTGGTGGTGGTGAAGCAGGCATTGGAAGGGATACGAATAGCAGTGTAACGAAAGAGGTAAGCGACAAGAGCAATCATCCAAGTAGGATTATATACATTCCAGAACCAGAAGTCATAGAAACTGGCGCTGTCGAGATCCATACACTAGTCACAGCTGTGGCACTCGGCAAGAGCTGTTTACGGCGTCTCGAAGCCGTGAAATCGCCGGTGCCCTGGTCCCCGTGGTCCCATCCTCGAAAAATTTGATTTCATCCTTCACTCGCCTCCCTCGACATGGCCACCGCTCATTCGGGTTCCATTACTCCCACATCTGCATCACATATCCCCACTAAATATCCTGCCCTGCCCAATTCTCTTACCGCCTCAAATATCGTGGAACTCATCTCTTCCCGTTCTTCCACAACCTCCACCCTTTTCGTTTACGATCTCGCAGCACAGGCCGGTTTTGGTCTGCTAGCCAAAGCATGGTCCAAGTCAGACCAAGGCACGACCTCCGTAGTACCCTTGCAGACAAGGCCCGGAGCAGGCTTGAGCCTTGTAGGTAGACTCTCCCAAGGAACAAGCAAAGATGCTCTTATCGGGTCAGTCCTGACCGCATACACAACACCACCCGGTCTCGCAGAGATGATCCCCTCTCTCGCACATTCCCCTCCACCCACCCCCAACAGCCGACTTGTCCTTCAAATCCCGACCGTCTCTGTAATTGGTGATCGGCTTGTGCTATCCCCGACGTTGGCTTCTCTTAACCCCATCTTAACCGTCTTGCCCGAATCATTCGTCGTCATACTTTCCGCCACACCTCAGGAAACGGTCGACCTGGCTACCCTCGCTTATAGATTCCCAGCACACGTCATCCACCTGTTTGACCATTACAGCTCTTCCCGTGAAGTGGGACAAGTTCAATTTCCCTCCTTGCCATCAAAGGAACAAATAGGAAGCTCCGTTCAAAGCGTCCTGCTCCAGTCTAGCTATCATAATTTCGATTATACGGGTGACAAAAATGCAAACATCGTCGTTGTCGTCCTCAATGGGCCACTCGCATTGGCTATCAAGGCCAATTTAGCCAACACGCCAAACATTGGGGTACTCGCCGTCCGAGTGCTCCGACCTTGGGATGAAGATGCATTCCAAGAGATCCTCCCGTCGACCGTGAGGCATATCTTCATCATAGAAGATGCTTCTCTCGAAGCTACACGTGGTATCGTGCATGCCGATGTGCAGGGTAGCGTGTTAGGTCTTCCTGGGGCAACACCAACCATTCATCATGAAGTTATCACACCAACTGGCCTTTCAGAGCTGCTGAACAAACCTTCTTCACTGGTCCAATTCCTCACCAACCTGCCGTTGTTCCCCTCAGATATCAGCCCTCTTGGCGTAGCCAACGCCGCCAAACTTTTATTTTTGAGCACCCCCGGGACACCCCTCTCATCCGTTCCTCAACAAATAGAGAAGGCATTTACTCACAGCGCCAGTGTGTCCGTGCGCTTACTCTCGGAACATGACATACTCTCCAAACCAGGGGGAATCACGGCGGATCGTCTTTGGCTAGAGCCGCGGAAATATCCCAGCACTTACATCCCACTTTCAGTCGGCTTCCCCATGTCTGGAGACGATGGAGGTGCTTGCAACTTCCTCGCCATCCTTGACCAGAGTCTGCTCAAGTCTCATTCCCTTTTGAAGAATGCCAGGCGAGGCGCTTCCGTCCTGGTGGTGACGTCCTGGTCGATTCCCGAATTGGTGTCCAGTCTCTCTGCAGAAGACACTACCCTCATTAAGGACCGGGGACTGAAGCTGTATGCCATTAACGCTAACGCTATAGCCTCACTGGTCAGATCAGGTGCGGCATCGCAGAATGCGCTGCCAGGGTTGGTCGTTCATTCGGCTTTCCTGCGTTTGTACCTGGGCTCTCGAGCGAGCGAGGCTGCTATTTTGAAATTGACTGAGGGTCTATATGGTACCTCCCTGGATGGACTACAGATGACTACGCTAGTTGCACGGGTGTGGGATGGTCTTATTCAAATTGACCTATCAAAGATTACAGCCGAACAAAACGACGTGCAAGAGCCCCGGAAAGATTTTGAATTCAATGCAATTGCTCCCGATACAGAGGATGGTGAAGCCGTTCAGAACACCGCTAGACTCGGATCATGGCACGATGCGGCGCGCCATCTGCTTTTCCCATCTGCTTTCTTTGAACAAGATACCAGCACTCTCTCCTCGGATCAATACTCGCAGATCCCCACTCTGCATCCCGAGATCCCCGATCGCACCTATCTAGTGACGTGTACTGTTAACCGCCGTCTCACACCCAAGGAATACGATCGTAACGTGTTCCATGTCGAGTTTGACACTATGGGAACAGGCCTGAAGTACGCGATCGGCGAGGCGCTTGGCGTCCACGGATGGAATGATGAAGCGGAAGTTTTGGATTTCTGCGACTGGTACGGCGTGGATCCTGCGCGCATTATCACGATCCCCGCGCCGGGTAATCATAACAAAGTTCACACGCGGACCGTCTTTCAAGCGCTTCAACAACAAACTGACCTCTTTGGAAAACCGCCGAAGTCGTTCTACTCCGATCTTGCGGTGCATACAAAGAGTTCCCTGGACAGACATGCGCTGTTATTTATTGGCTCTCCCGAGGGTGTATCCACCTTCAAGAAGCTTTCTGAGAAGGATACGGTGACATTTGCCGACGTTTTGCGCCGATACACGACCGCACGACCGGGGATTGAAAAGTTGTGCGAATTAATTGGCGATATCAAGCCGCGACATTATAGCATTGCCAGCGCACAGAGCGTCGTTGGGGATCGTGTCGACTTGCTTATTGTCACGGTGGATTGGGAAACCCCTGCCGGTGGGTGTGCCCCTTTATCCCTTTGGTCCTAATCCGCTAACGGGTTTGGTAGGGACGCAACGCTACGGACAATGCACCCGCTACCTGGCGGGGCTTAAGGTTGGCCAAAAGGTGACCGTATCAATCAAGCCAAGTGTGATGAAGGTCCGTTCTTTCAGTTCTGAAGTGGTTCGGGTGGTTGATATCGAGTGGATTCTGTAGCTCCCTGCAGAGCCCACCCAGCCTCTTATTATGGCTGGTTTGGGGACAGGTGCTGCACCGTTCCGCGCGTTCCTACAGCATCGCACTTTACTCGCATCCCAAGGAGTCCCGGTGGGACCTGTTTACTACTACTTTGGGTCCCGTCATCAATCGCAAGAATATTTATATGGGGAAGAGGTGTGTTGCTGCTATTCATAGTATCTTCTTGTGATGTGAATCATGCAAACATGTGCCGAGCTCTTGCGCTGCGGAGATAATTACACAAAAATACTAAGAACAGCCAGCTGATCTATTTTCTCGCCGCACCTGCTGAGATTTTCCTGTCTTTGCTGACTTTCGCTCTATAGATCGAGGCATTTATCCAGGACGGCATCATCACCAAGGCAGGACTCGCCTTTTCACGTGACAGTCCCAAGAAAGTATATATCCAGCACAAGATGATGGACGATGTGGAGGCACTTGTGCGCATGCTGTACCAGGACAAGGGCGCCTTTTATCTCTGTGGTCCTACTTGGCCGGTGCCAGACGTATACGAGACGTTGGTCACTGCGTTCAAGATGCACTGTGGTATGGATGCCAAGGCAGCAGATTCGTTTTTGGAGGGCCTCAAAGAGGAGGAGCGTTACGTTCTTGAGGTGTACTGAGCCCAGACGGTTGGATCTACGCTGAGCGACAAAACAAAACGCTATGCGAATACAGGTCCTACAGTTTATGTATCTAGCTAGACATACATACAGCCGCAGTAGAGAAAATTTAAGGATCCAATAAATGCAGACGAGTCGCGATTATAAAACAAACTTAAGGGTATCGTGCAAAAATATCCAGGTCGAATCTCCTCTTAATATCTATGACGGCGCTCTCTGAGCCTACGGTAGTACCACGTCCCCACCACGATGACCGCAAGGCCAACAATAGACAGAACAACACCCAGGGCCACCTTTGTACCCCTGGAGAGGCCAAAGTGGCAGGGGAACACGGCGTCACACGGTTGGCCGCTGGGCTTCTGGGCTGCGAACGCGCCTGACTGCAGGCGTGTGAAGAAAGGATCGGAAGTATCATTGAGGACGTGCATCGCGGCGAGCGTGAGCATCGGTGCGTTGTAATCCAGCGCGACCTGCGTATTAGGGTGGGCATGCAGTTAGCGCGTGGGGGGGGGCACATGATTATTATAGCCATGACCCGTACCTCTGTCTCGGGCCAGTCGCTGCGAATGTCATAAAACCTGTCCTTCTTATCTGGCCCGCCGACGACCGCGCCATAGAGGACGTAAGCCTCCTGCGGAGGCGATGTGTTGATGTTGTTGATGTCATCTCCGCCGCTGGCCATGGCCGAGTGCGGGTTCACGGGTGAATTCGGGTTGGAGCCCACGATGTAGGGCGCTACGGTGAAACGAACGCATGTGATGATGATGAGAAGGGTGGGGACAGAACGCAACGTTACGTTAACACTCGAAGTCGAGGGCGCACCTGACATGGGATTGTTTCCTAGGGCGTACTCAAGTTGGAAGCGGGCGAAGTCCTGGAAAGGTGTGATGAGAAGCGGTTTACGTGAACGAAGAGGCTGACGAACGAGATAGGTCGTCTTCTTGTCCTGCGTGGTAGCGATTTGGGCATATCGGGTCAGAAGCATCGCGGCGTTGAGAGCCGGGTTGAGAGAGGCATCATCAGAATCACCAGAGTACCATAACAGTCCGCCTATGCCATAGTTCATATCAGTCATCCATAGATGCTGCATCCATCAGTCGAAGAAAAGAAACTCGTACCCTTGGTTTTGAAGGAAGGACCTCCCCCGTTCAGGATGCGGTCAAAGTACCGCTCGGACTCTGCCTGCCAGCCGGACAAGTTGCCCGCAAAGCTCGCACCTGCGTTTGCTAGCTGAGCGAATAACACAGGCAATCCCGGTGCTTTAGAGTCCCAGTTGAAGACAGCGTTACTCCCGCCAAGGGAATACTGCTTGTAATGGTTTTCGGCCTGCGAATAATAGTCGCTCGAGTTTGTCGCCCATGCAAGGAGAAGAGCAGCCATGGCGAGCTCGTCTCCATACGACGAAGATGCATATGCAATTCCGGCTTGTGGAACTGCAGACTGGTATGTCTGCATCCCACCCGACGCATTAACAGCGAAGGCGTAGAGATCTTCCGCGTGGGTTAGGAGAGTTTGGGCATACGTTGAGTTCTGAACAGATGCCGGAGCGGAGAAAGGAGGGCCGAGTTGGCGGTTCGCGTATAAGTTCGAACATGCCGCAAATGCAGCCGAAGCACCAGCTGCGGCATCTGTGCCCGGGCTAGAGGGATGGGTAGGAGGGATGACTCATGACAAAGCCGCAGTAGAACCCCTACCTAGTGTCATTGATCTGGTATGATGGGCGATTTTGTGGGATATTAAGGTCGCCCCCCCAATAAGCGTTATCCAGGTTACCTGTACAAGGGTGATGCTTAGACAAGGAAAGGGTTTAGCGATATGCAGATTGGTACCGTCTGCCACTTGTATATAGAGTGTACGCGGGCTTGGGTGTGCCTTTGCTGCAGTAAGTATATGTGAGAAGGCACATAGGTGCACTAGTATCCACCTTGATGAGCCAGTCCAAACTCCATCGCAACATATCATCGAGATACGTGGTCTGATTGGCAAGGTCATATCCTGAGTAGGATGTCAAGGTCACACCACGAATGCTGAAGCATATTGCGAGCACCTTCTCCAAAGTCGTTAGCTCCCCAACATATTGACATGATTGTGAAGCTCTAAACACATCATCAAAAGTGATGTGATGGACAGCGACGAAGAAGACTGACCAAAGGAAAGGTGCATTTGATGTAATCTAACGTAGCATCGCGATGCATTCAGGATACCACAGGAAATTAGACAAGAAAATGGGCTGCATACCGCCAGCATCATAATATCCGCCAGAGAGGTCGAGGCCGACGTCCGACCCATCATTGACAGCGCTGTCGTTTCTCCATGATACCCGCTTCGTACTCGGAAGATGGCCACTACGCTGTGCTTCGTAAAAATACAGAAGATTTCCCAATAACGTCGACCATTGTGGATTTGGATTGCTACTCTGACTGGATGGCTGTGCACCGGAGGTGGCGGGGGGTGGCAAGAAAGGAGGGGAGGGCAAAGACAACTGGGCGTAAACTACGTACGCCCAAATGAGCGACAACAGAAACGGACCAGTGAACATCAAGGGCACTCAGAAGGATGGTCACTGAGCGCCGGCGCCGGGGGGACGTAAGTGGCTCAGGAACGCTGCCATTCAGTGAACTCGTGGTCTTCGGCCAACATCATGATGGCGCCAATGCCCATTAATCGAAGACTTTGCATGGCTTGGTGTCGGTCCCACATCCCGTTCATCCCTCGCCCTGCCCGACCTTTTCACCCTCACTGCCATTCTCGAGCGCAACCCCTCCTTTCCCAGAGGAAAGGTATAAGAGAGATTCGGCATTCCGTCCGCCGGATCCATCGCGCTCTGCGTGTCCTCGAAGACCCGGACATCGATTTTATCGTAGTGGGCACACTGAATGCTATTCATTATGAATTCGCCAAACCGGTGCTCTTAGCTGGAAAGCACGGCGCACAGATACGGCATTGTTGACGCAGCAAGACTCTGTCGCTGTTCGAAACCCTCGTCGACAAGCCGTGACTTCCACTGCTGAGGAGGCGAGGCAGCTCCGCGAGTTCTGGTACGATCTGCGGAGGGGAATTAAACATCAAACGACTCTTCACTGGAAGTTTCCCTCCTCCAACTCGATTTCCCGGCGTTCCTTGGGTGAGAGCACAGGAGTGGCAGTCGCCAAGTCTAAAAATGTCGTCCTCTATCCTTTTCAAAATAGGCCGTGGGACACCGATTTCCTGGGTCCACCGCACCCGATCGCTGGGTGATCAGGCCGATTCTGAGTCTCCACCCAGAATATCTCACTTGACCGCAGACCCCAGCCTCGATCGCTATCGTGTATCGTGTTGCCCTTAGACTTGAAGGGACATCGAAAAACGAGGCAGGCCCTGGCTATAGCTAAACTTCCTTGGATTCTATCTCATGGATCAGACTTCGTTCTACCTTCATTGAGAATGCACGGAATATCGGAGAACCCGAAGTCTGCGACGGCGTGCGTTTGTCCAGTTCACGACGAGGCAGCTTTCATGACTTGTTGCCTAGTTCACCATCTCTCTTCGGTATCCCGCAGACACAGTATCTCCACAACCTTTCACCGCGATCCTGCGCGCGCACATCCTTTCTGTCCGCCCTCCGCTAAGGTACTACGGTACAATGTTTGTGGCACCAAGGGGACGTTGTTGTAGAGTCCGGCCTCGACGCACAGGAAAATCTGACGGCCAATGTCTCGATGAGCGTAAACGACAAAATATAGCTCCGTACAAATTCAGGGTCTGTGCAAATATCCAAGTTGATCCTTGATCCTTTATTTCGGCGGTATCTAAGTTATGATGACCCATCGAGCCTTGTAACGGCTGTGCCGGGTTAGTATTTGGAATTGGCTGGGCCCGTGGACGACGTCTTTCTGCACATACTCCATATTTATTTGATAAGATAAGCCAAAAACATGATAACGATGGTATAAGCCGCCTTACAAAGGCTAGGCATCTGAAGCTAAAACTACGCCGCGGCCAGGCCAGAAATCAAAGCAAACACCTAAAATCCCCAAATTGCAGAATCAGAAAAATGCCCAACTTTCCCTCTAAGGTTTCAGCCACTTGGCCAACCACTCAGACTTCACACGCACAACTAATGCTGCAGACACACTTTCCCACTGAAAAGGACACAGAAGCGGCAAATGAAATTGCAAACCCCACAGCCACTTTTTGACCTGTGGAGAGGGCTGCAAAGCCATGGCGGCAGGGGAAGGCAGCATCACAGGGTTTGCCACCAGGCTTCTTGGCCGCATATGCACCAGCCTGCAGGCGTGTGAAGAACGGATCAGCAGTGTCATTGAGGACATGCATTGCAGCAAGCACGAGCATTGGTGCATTGTAATCCAGTGCAACCTACATACTTAGGGTCAGTATACACTTAGCACATGGGCACCCAAGGACGATGCAGTCAACTCTGTCCTAACCCATAACATTTGGTGTCCGCAGACAGCTATGGGTTGTGACAGAATTGACTGTACGATAAAAGCAATGGCCCGTACCTCTGTCTCAGGCCAGTCGCTACGGATGTCATAAAATCTGTCATTCTGATCCGGCCCGCCGACGACTGCGCCGTAGAGGACGTAAGCTTCTTCGGGAGGGGAGGTATCGATCTCCTTGGTGTTATTTCCGCCGCTGGCCATGGCCGAGTACGGGTTCACGGGTGAATTCGGGTTGGAGCCCACGACGTAGGGCGCTATAAGTAGAATGTGTTTGATGATGAGAAGGGGAAACAGAACGCAACGACACATTACTTTCGGGTCGAGGGCATACCTGACATGGGATTGTTTCCTAGGGCGTAATCGAGTTGGGAGTTGGCGAATTCCTGGGAACGTGTGATAAGAAACACTTTACGTGACTGAAGAGGCGGACGAACGATATAATTTTTCGTCTTGTTCTGTGTGGTAGCGATTTGAGCATATCGGGTTAGAAGCATCGCGGCGTTGAGAGCGGGATTGAGAGAAGAATTATTAGAGGCACCAGGGTACCATAACAGTCCGCCTACGCTTATCAGTCCCATTAATACTATATCATCCATCCGTTGAACAGAAAGAAACCCGCACCCTTGGTTTTGCCTCCCCCATTCAGGATGCGATCAAAGTACCGCTCGGACTCTGCCTGCCATCCGGACAAATTTCCCGCAAAGCTCGCACCCGCGTTTGCTAGCTGAGCGAATAACACAGGCAATCCCGGTGCTTTAGAGTCCCAGTTGAAGACAGTGTCATTCCCACCAAGGGAATACTGGTTGTAAAAGTTTTCGGCCTGCGAATAATAGTCGCTTGAATTTGTCGCCCATGCGAGGAGAAGAGCAGCCATGGTGAGCTCGTCTCCATATGACGAGGACGGATATGTAATTTTTGCTTGTGGAACCGCAGACTGATATGTCTGCATTCCACCTGACGCATTAATGGCGAAGGCGTAGAGGTCTTCTGCGTGGGTCAGAAGGGTTTGGGCATATGTTGAATTCTGAACAGATGCTGGGGTGGAAAAAGGATGGCCGAGGCTGCGGTTGGCGTACAGGTTCGAGCATGCCGCAAATGCAGCAGAGGCGCCAGCTGCGGCATCTGTGCCCGGGCTAGAAGGAGGGGAATGAAGAGATAGCTCATGAAAGCCGCATGGGAGCGTTACCTAGTGTCATTGATCTGGTATGATGAGCGATTTTGTGGGATATCAAGATCGCCTCCCCAATAAGCGTTAGTCGGGTTGGCTGTATACAGGTGATGTCAAGGAAAGGAAAAAAGTCAATAGGCGGATTGGTACCGTCTGCCACTTCTACGTAGAGCGTACGTGGGCTTGGGTGTGCCTATGCCGAGGTAAGTATACGTGCAAGAGGCAGAAGGAAGCACATAGGCACTAATCACCTTGATGAGCCAGTCGAGACCCCATCGCAGCATGTCATCGAGATACGCGGTCTGATTGGCAAGGTCATATCCTGAGTAGGATGTCAAGGTCATATCGGGATGCTTAGATCATGTTGTGAGCACCTCCTCCGAAGTCGATAGCTCCCCAGCATATCGACATGATGGTAAAGCTCTAGATACACTTTCAACGGCGATGGAATAGATGGCGACGAAGAAGACTGACCATAGGAAAGGTACTCTTGGTGTAATAACCTAATGTTGGATGTCGGATATTACAGGAAATTAGACAGGAAAATGGGCTGCATACCGCCAGTATCATAGTACCCGCCAGACAGGTCGAGACCAACATCCGACCCATCATTGACAGCGCTGTCGTTTCTCCATGAGACCCGCTTCGTACTCGGAAGGCGGCCACTACGCTGTGCCTCGTAAAAATAAAAAAGGTTTCCTAATAGCGTCGACCATTGTGGGTTCGGAACGCTATCCTGGTTGGATGATTGTGCACCAGAGGTGGCGGGGGGTGGCAAGAAAGGAGAAGGCAAGGATAACTGGGCACAAACCACGTGCACCCAAAGGAGCAACAGAAAGGGAACACTGCTGACCATGAGTCAGCGGACACGAATACGAGTTTGTTAGTTGGGCGTTGTCGAGATGTCAGTGGCTCAGCGCCTCTCAGCGCTCAGGAATTGGACGATGTCCCTTCACTACATTCGGTTAGTATGGCGCCAATGCATATCAAGACTTGCGTACTGCCGTTCTCGAGCGCAATCCCTCCTCTCCTGGCGGAAGGGTACAAGAGCGATTCCGAATCCATCGCAATCTGCACAGCGTCCTCGAAGACCCGGATATCGACCTCATCGTAGTCGGCACACCCATTATGAATTCGCGAAATTGGCGCTCTTGGCTGGAAAGCATGATGCGTGGATATGGCGCTACTGTGACTGTTACAGTATAGCAACGGGAACCACGGCCTCGTCGCTGTTCAACCAGTCCTCGTCTCGTTGACAAACCTCGAGCCGTGACTAGCGACTTCCTGCCGAGGAAGCCAAAGAGCTCGGCGTCGGCAAGCCTGCCAAGTCTAAAAATCTCGTCCTCTACAGTATTCGTTGCCTCGTTTCCCAACCGCCGCACGCTCCCCAGTCGCTGGGCCATCTAGTCGAGTTTGAATCTCAGTGAGTATTTTGGAGGGACTGCAGAATGCTTCGATTGACCGCAGACCGCAGCCTCGATCGTTATCGTGCTGCCAAAGGGACATGGAAGGACGAGTCAGGGCCTGCCTGTGGCCAAACTTACGACCTTGGATTCCACCTCATAGATCAGACTTTAGTACTCTTTGGACGTCCCAAGTCTATCACTGCCCTCATCGAAAACGCGAGGAATATCGGAGACCCTGCCGTCGACGACAGCGTGCGTTTGTCCAGCTCACGACGAGGCAGCTCTCATTCATGACTTATTGCCTTAGTTCACCATCTTTCTCCGGTACCCGGTAGGCACAGTATCCCCACAATCTTTCACGGTGATCCTGCGCGTTTGTCAAGTACGGCATCGACACACAAGAAGCTCAACTCGGGCTCTCACGGAACCGAATGGGATCTATGCGGATGACTTTGGTGCTGAGCCTGAGGACATATGGGGGACGGTGGAAAATCTGACGGCTGATGGATCTATCACCAAGTCTCGGCGAGCGTCGTTTGGGACAACCCAGTTTCTCGGCTCAGTGCGGTTCATAGGTGGCCCTCGACTGAGACCGGTGGATATGTCAACTTGTTCCGGAACCTCGCGGCCGTCATTTGGGATGGTACAGAACAGATGTCAAGTGGGAGGAATCGGCATCGGTGATTGAGATTATCGAGCTAGCCCACCAAAGTTCGAGGGAAAAGCGAACCAGTTGATGGTTGAAGGCAATTACGTAGCAGGATGAAATATAAGTAATCATGTTGTACGCTTTTCGTCGAAGAACAGAGGAACCGAGTCGGCAAACAGCGACTTCTTGGCTCTGGCCAGCACAAACCTGTCTGTCTACAACCACAATCTCCTGTCTTTCTGACTCCTCGAACTGGCCATGATCGTTAAATGACATGGTCAGAAGCGCCCAATCATTGTTGTATTGTCTATGCTGACAAACCTTCTCTTGTCACGACGGCACTCAGTCATCAGCAACGTAATTCACCTTCGTCCCTGTTGTTGAGAGGCATTCAGCCTAGAGATGAATGCGCTAGAAGGAGCCAACACACGGTAAGTCGTCGTTGTATCGTCCCTGCAGGGAGGAGTGTTCTGACTTAGCAAGCAGAAATCGCGCAGAGAATGGATTGGTCGCTGACGAAAATCACCAGCCCAACGCATACCGCTCCCCTGTCCTACGATTGCTACCGGAGATACTTGCCATAATATTCTCCTTCCACGCAGATGCCAATCCGACAAATTTCGGGAGGGATGAAGTTATTCCTCGAGGAATGACCCCTGCGCAGTTTAGACTAGGCTGGATCACCGTCACCCATGTGTGCAACCTTTGGAGACAAGTCGCGCTGGACCACCGTACCCTTTGGACGGATCACCAGTTCAACCTTGGCCTAGAGTGGACAACTGAGATGTTGCGTCGGGCAGGAGACGCCCCTTTGAACCTCACCTTCTCCGAAGCGACTGTACCCTTTCCACCTTCCAAAGAATGCGCTGCGGAAATCATCTCCCAGCTACTCCCTCGTGTGAGCAGTCTCACTATCGAGGAGGGGGCTTATAGTCGCGCCGTCCTCGAATCTCTCACCGTGCCGGCCCCCCTCATGAGCTCATTGACCATCACATCTGGTCATTTAGCTGTGCTCCCTCAATCACTTTTCACGGACGTCGCCCCCAAGCTTCGTCATCTGTTCCTATGCAATGCTCTGCCTACGTGGACCAGTGTCGCCCTCACATGCCTAAAAATCCTAACCATCTCGATTGATCGCCACATGGACATGTCCGGCATCCCGTCCTACGCCGACCTCTTCAACGCTCTTCATGCTATGCCTAACCTCGAGTCCCTGATGCTGACGAATTGCCTTCCGCTCGGCCCTTTCCCCCGCTCTCTGGCGGTGCGAAAAGTCCGGATCTCGAAACTTCAGCATCTCGTTCTCAACGGCCATGTGCAAGGTTTTCGCCAAATCCTACAGCATTTGGATTTTCCAAGCGAGACCGTGGTGTACGGAACATGCATCACTGACGACATGACGGGCAAGGAGTGCTGCGATATCTTGCCACTGCTATTATCTTACCTCCCTCGACCCTCCCTGCAGACACTCGATGTCTCATGGGGGGACCGATTTGACCGTGTATTCTACATCAAGGGGTATTCGACATCGCGCGAAGAAGAAATATCCAGGAGGCCTTGCTTTTCCCTCAAGGACATGCAATGCTTCAGCGTCGGATTTCAGTTCAAATTCCTTCTATGGAGCGCAGAGCAAAAGCTTCGGATATTAAAGACCGTCTGCGGAGCGCTTCCCACAGAGGAACTTTGCATTCTCAGTGGAAAGTTGGACTTGGGAAAAGAAGCATGGCCCGAAATTTTTGGGGGCCACCGGGAACTGCGCCACATCCGGATCTGTTCTCTCCCAACTCTTCACTCTCTCACCCCGTTCCTTGGCCGGGGCAGAGTCTACTCGAAACTGGTGTCCCTGACGCTTCGCGAAATGGACCTCGATCGCAAGCAAGACGCCGTTGCGTTGGTTAACGCACTCAAAACCAGTAGACCACCAACGCTAGGCAAGCTTTTCATCGAGACCTGCCGAATCGGTCGGGACTTGGTTGACTCGATGAGAGCGGCCGTTCCTGATATTGAGATTGAATGGGACGAGACTGAGTTGCCGGGATGGTTTCTAGCAACCCAAGGGGCTCCCCGTAGGATGCCGAACATTGTCCCCTCCGAGTCACGACTCAAACGCAATGGATTATAAAGGTAACAAGCTAAATTTTAAAAGTAACAACACTACGGTTTTTTCTACAATCTGTTATAGTCACGTACCTTAGTAGTTGTCTGTTGTCGTACCCTTACAGCCCTATAGACGGAATAGTCCTTTTCCTTTTTACTGTCCTTTCACGTGACTGACTGCCCACGTATCACCGAGGGCGGCCTCAGTTTGCGCCATCACCACTTTGACCTTTCATTTCATGTCCTTGCTCATCCGCGTCGAGCTCCCCACTTATTCTCACTCGTTTCAAATTTCTGTCCCCTCTATCGGAACTATTGATGATGTCAAGCGCGAGATTGAAAATGTCTGCGCAGGAAACCCACGTGTACATGGCCAGCGCCTGATCTGGCGAGGAAGATTCCTGGGCGACGACGAGAAGGTGCTCGATATCTGGAAGGTGTGTCGTCCCCCCTAACCAGCGACTTCTGCCTCATGGGTATTTTTATGGGAAAACATTGTGCGGACAGTCACCGAATGATTTGCCTGTCGTGCATCTTTCAGTCCACCCATCAGCTTGGGCCAGCGCGCCTCCTAGCGTCGCTACAACCTCGGTCAGTGCCAGTCCAGCGGCACCTACGACCGTCACGTCTGCGGCTCCTGCTCCCCCACCAACTCAAAGCAGTTACGGCGTGGGAAGTTACTATCATACTCCCCCACCACCGCCGTCGACTCCCCAACCGCAAAATGGCTCTACCCTTCGCCCGGCGCAACCCGGCTCAAGCGCGCCGCCATCTGCGGCTCTTCCAGCGCCCACGTCCGTCCCGGGTCTCGCCCCAATATCGGTTGGATACATCAATTATATCGCTTATCAACATCTCAGTGCAGCATCCATCCTGAGATCCGGTCGCGTGGTCGATGACCCTCCTCCTGTGGGCCTTGTCGAGTCGAAGAACTTGGCCAAACAATTGATGGCGCAATGGGGATACACATGGCCATCCGCCTTTGATGAAGAGTATCCTCCTGCCCAGGACGAATCTGCCGGGATCAAGTATGAACATGTGACAATTGAGTGGGTATCGCAGTCTCTTAGATAATCAGATTCTTATGTGTGCTGCAGTGGCGAGGATTATCTCCGGCTCGTCGACCCATCGAGGACACCCACACCGCTGCAAGAGCACGCTCTCCGTGTTTTGGGACATACCTATGCACTGTTTTCGATGCCTCTTCCTTCTGCTTCGGCGTATGCGATGCCCCCGGCTCAACCGGCTCACACACATCTTCCTGTTCATGTCAACGCGCATCTACAGCAGATCGGCCTCCCGCCTCTTCGTGTTCGCCAGGAGAATGCGATGATTGCAGAGCTGCGAGCCGTGCCGATGCGTGCACTTGCGGGGCCTTTGTTGATGCTGACTCTGCGGACGCTCTTTTTGCTTTACTTTTTCTCGCCCTTCCAAAAACCGGTGTTTGGGATTATCGTGGCCGCGTGGCTACTGTACGAGACGTGGAATACGATCCGGAATGCGATTCCTCGCCTACGTGGCAATCACGCGGACGACGTACGCTTGCGTCCCCCGGAAGCAGCACACCCCCTAGGCCCTAACGCGCCGCTCCGGGCGCCTCCGGCGCCGCCACACCGGACGCCCGCCCAGCGCCAGCGCCCGATGGGCGAGACGCTGATGGATACCCTGGCGAGTGTCAACCTGCGAGAAGAGACGAATGCGTTGGATTCGCGCCCGGAGGCCATGGCTACGCCTACGGTCGGGCGCCGGATTAAGACGTTTCTGCAATTGCTAGTGTTGACGGCGCATCCGGCGGTGTGGGATCGCCGACGTGCAATGCTCCGACAGCGTGAGGGTCGGTTGCGCACCGAGATGAACGCGTTGGACATGCCAGCACCGACCGAAGGCAACGGTGATGGACAGGCAAATGAGACTCTGATGCGTCTGAGAGCGGAGCACACGAGGCGACCGATGTGGGTTCGGGAGTACATGGAACGGGTGCGGAGAGGAGGAGACTGGGTGGACGACCAGTGATCTGTATTTGGTATTTTGTGACGTAATAAAGCCCAGCTGGCACGTTATCATATCCTTTCCTTTTTCTCTCCTTCTCTCTTTTGTCCCGGGTGCAACAGCGACTTCATCTCGCTCATCTCGCTCATCCCTCTCCACCATGTCTTTTCTTTTCTTCCTTTTCTTCCTTTTCTCCTTTTCCCTCACTAACACGGTAGCCCAAGTGGCCACCCCACGCTTCAGTGACTGCTTTTCTGGCAATGCCTCCCTCAAACTCAACGTCTCCACCGTATACGCTCAAATAACCACATCAGAATCTCTCGGAAGGCATCTGAACATCACCTTTCTTGGCCAATCTCCCCAGATAATCCAAGGCACTGCCAATACCAGTTCGGACTTGGGTGCGTGCCCGACCCACCTTTCATTCCGACAAAAGCTCAGACCGAAATATCTTTTAGCCACCTTGTTCTCCACCACAGAGATCCTGACGTTCGACATTTACGATAACAACTCTTTTTTCTGTGAAAATCTACGCCCTCCATCCCCTCTACCGGCCCCGGACAACATCACGGGGCTGTATTGTCCCATCCCCGCCGGCCCATTCGCCTTTTCGACCCATGCGCCCCTCACCTCGAGTCGCGAACTCTCCACCCTGCAGACGCGCGTGCGCGCCGTGGACCCGTTCAGCAATGAGCTACTCTGCATTGACGTCGCGACTACGCCCCTCCACCCCGGCACCCTGGGCTCCGTGTACGGCCATGCCAGAAGCATCTTCTACGCCACCGTTGTCCTCTCGGTCGTTTACTGGTTCCTGGTCGCCATCGCGCGCCTCTCGTCCGCATGGGCGAGGCGCTCCGGGTGGTCTGGTCGTGGGTTCTGGTCCCGCGTTGAAAATGCGATCGTCGTCGTCGCCAGTGCCATAAGCGGGGAAGGCCTTGCCAAGTCTCCTGCTCTCATTCGGTTTGGTGCGTCCTTGTCTCTTAGCGGTTTGAGCGCGTCCTGATTCGGCCACTCTCGTCCATTCCCAATTCAACCTTTCATCCTAACTCTCCTCAGTCACGCCGTCCATGCGCGATGTCTTTTTTCACACGCAATGGTGTGCTGCGCTTGCTATGGTCGCAGTACAGTGGCCCGAGTTCATTTGTAATCAACACCTTTCCTTCCTCCGCCCAGTTACCTTTTCTGACGTGGTGATTAGACCCCCTTCTCACGCAAACGGCGTGGGCTACCCTCTCGTTCAGTGCGTGCCGTTAATTTGATGCATTACATTCACGCGGCTCTAATCTCGCACGAAAGACGTTACGTTAACCCAAGGCGAAGATAGCTATTCGAAACACTGGAATCCCATCGCAGCGCCGACCTTTGAGCCCCCTTCTGACTTTGCGGACCAACTAAGTGATCGGAACTCTCCGATATTCATTGATTCCAGTGTATCAAATACTTTGTTTATTCTCCCTCAAAACGCCACGGAAGGATTATCGTCTTTCGCATATACTGTTGGCCTGCGGCCGCAGGATCTCTTTCCGGTTTGCCTGATCCTCTTCCTCTCCATCATCGCCGCAACAATCCTTCTTAGCCTTCTGATATGGGCATTTGACTCTATGGCGCCGTTTATCATGAATACTTTTTTCAGCGGTCACCGGAAGAATCAATACGGAGCGACACGGAGCCCTCGATACTCTGCCACGGGCAAGGATATTTTGGATGGTTTACCGGGCGCGCAATCCACCATCGACGAGGACCGCTCTCACTCTTCGCACTTCTTGTTCAAAGCTTCAAAATTTCCCCAAGGCTCGCGCAAGAAATGGTTCAGATTTCGTCCGGACTTCACCTCTTTCCACTTCTGCGTCCTCCACGGCAATCTTGTCCGCATCCTCATGTTGTTTCATCTTCCTGTGACCATCTTCTCGTCGTACCAGTTGACCCTGAGTCACGGTCAAACGTCCGCATGGTGTAGAGCTCTCGCCGCTTTGTCTCTCATCTCGTTCTCCATCGCGATCCCCATCTGGCTGAATTTCCGGCTTTTCGTGACTTCAACAAGCAAATTGTACGACGAAACGTGGACGCTGCTCGCACTTGGTCCTCTTTATAACCATTACCGCCATGGATCGCAGCTATATGCTTGCATGTTCTTCGCCACAAGTCTGACGCTGGGTATGACCATTGGTTGTGCTCAGAAAAGCGGCATTGCTCAGGCCGTCATCATCTTGTTGATCGAAGTGATGTCTGCCCTCATCACCAGCATCTGGTTGCCATGGGGTCATGGCGCGAGCATGGGTTTGATTAGTTTTCTTTTTTGCGTCGCTCGTATTGTAGTGGCAGTCCTACTCGTTATTTTGACGCCCACGGTAAGTTTCTTGCGGCTCCGTCTCGCTTCGGTACCTCACCATTGACGTGTAGGTGTCCATCGGAAGCGAGGCGAGCCAGTGGGTTGCCTACGTGATTTTGCTCATCATGGCTATCGTCTATTTGGCGCTTGTGCTCATATTGATCATCAAGATCATCGAAGCTGGGACACGTATTTTCGGTGGTGTGGGTTTCGACCGCAGTCGGCACACCGTTGACAGCGGCCTTATCGGCGTCTGCAGTCTGGTAGGATGCTGTGGCTCTCGCAAGAAGCGAAGCCCCCGCCACCGTGCTAAACATTCGGACCTACCGCAGATCGTTTCTCAGACTACGCTACCCCTCACAGCCCCGAAAGGTTCCACGCCCACGCAGTCTGCACCACCTTCTGTCTTCCGACCGGAGCATGCCCTTCGTCCCTACAGGGAAGAGAATGATGACGACACCGGATATATCATGGGCGCATGGCGACCATTCCCAAGAACAGGCTACAACTCCGTCGGGGATCCCGCGACACCCCCAGAATCTCCGGCAAAGACAGGTTTCTCGCGTATTGGAGGTGGTCGATCGCATTTCGATGCCCCGTATTCTATTGCAACAGGCTCGGCGCATACGTTCCCATCCCTAGACCAGCCACCGACGCCACAGAGAGTTTCGCACGAATCCAACCCATCCGTTACCCCATCCTTGACAAATGCTGAGCGACAGCCCCACTCTAGCCTTCCTCCTGGGGCTATGCCCCCACACGTTCGTAGAAAGTCGCAGAGTGCTGTGATTGAGCACGCTCCGGCACCACCAAAAGCTGCGGTGTTACCGTCGTCCCAACTCGCCGCCCCCGCACCGTCGTCGTTTCGCAGACACTCACAACTCTCGGAGGTGGTCAGCCCCATTTCGGATGACGATGCTTCCGAGGTGAACCAGCCCCCCAAGAAACGACATTGGTTCCAATTGCGCAAGCCGCGACGGCACAGCGATGGCAACGAAGCACGGCCGGCAGCAGCGTTGACGAACAAGCCCAGTAATACAGATCGTTCGTTCGTCGTCCTCCGGGAACGGAAATACTCCCAGCCAATGGCCAGTGGATCTAGTTCCGGTGGTCCTTCGAACGCTCCGCCGGCCAAGTCGTTTGTGGTTCTCCGAGGCAAAGATAAACCACACGCATAAAGTATATTGATGACCACGGACTCGGACGCTTTGTAATGTATAGTACGTTCATTGTTTGTACAATTCATACACATACACACACGCAGTACTATTATAACTCATCATTCGCTTGCATTATTTTCATCACTTCTGGACAATATGGAACATTTTTCTGCCAGGACAGCTCTTTTGCTCTCTGGTTAACTAACTTTCTTACATAAATGCATTGTCGACCAACCGCCCGCATACACCATGCACCTGTCTATACAGTATTAAATCAGTCATCGTCTGTCCGTGATTCGTCGCCTACGCCACCGATCCAAAATACACGCCAATCCTCGAGCCCTTTCCGCTGCCATGCATAAGTTCCCTGATCCGATTCGAGCCGGGCTACGATCTCCTCGGTTGCCAGGCTATCAAACGAGACGCCGCTGCGCATGGAATACGAGCGGCTCAGATCGAGCGGCGCATCGTATGGCCGGTGCCAGTGCCCGCCGCCGGAGAGGAAGCCCGTCTCGCCAATGTCGACCTCCGATACGACGGGATCTTCCCCGCGCAACGACCTCTCCTTCCCGTTCCCGAAAAGCGACGACAGCGGCGTCTCCTGTATCTCAAGGCCGTCCTCGCCGAAAGCCGTGAACTGCAGGACGCGCCTGCGCGTCGCCGTCGCCGTCGACGTTGTTGACGTTGGTGTTGCCGTTGCTGGTGAGTCGGAGGAGTCAACGCTCCCAGCGCCGCCTCCATAGTCGATGTCGATCACGCGCGGCGCGACGAACGTCGGATGCGAGCGCCACGATAGAGCCAGCAGTGGCGCCGTCAAGTGGAGATCGGCTGGGAGTGGGCAGGGCAGGGCGAAGGACTGCTTGCCGCGCGTCACGATGTAGATGCCGCCGCCGCCGTTGAACTGCGATTGTTCTGCCGTAGGGGAGCCCTCTGGGAAGCCGGCGCTGGCGCTGGCGCTTGTGGCGGCGGCGATGGTTGTGCTGGTGTCCCACGCGTCCGTGGAAGCTGATGCTGTGACGGCGGCGGGGAGGTCGAGTTTGGCGGGGAGCGTCCAGGCGCCGCGGTTGTCCTTCATTAGGCCGAAGCCGTCGAGCGAAGTGCGCGAGCGGCGGCCGGAGAGGGATGCGAGGCCGGAGGTGGAGAGGGAGGACGATGTGGAGGCGAAGGACAATGAGGAGGTGGAGTCGCGTGGGGAATGCGCGGTGGGCTCCTCGAAGAGCGCGACTTCGCCTACGGCCGAATTGACGATCCGGATCAGACCCACTTTCTTCTCGAAGACGACGAAGAGGCTCAGTTGCGGGTTGAGTACCGTAGTTGTTGAGAGCGTCGACGTCGGGCGCTGGCGCATGCTGTGGCGAGATCCTCGGCCCCGTCCCGCAGTCGCGTGCTGCGACGAGGGCCGCAGGGCGCCCGTCCCGTCCGAAAGGCTCCGGGAAAGGTTGTCTTGGAGGCTCTGGTAGACGAAAGCGATGCCGCGAGGGTGCAACGGAGTGTAAAATTCCTAAGCCGTGCAAGAGCGCATGCAAAACGCCGGTGAAAGAATATTCTACCGCTTCTATATTTTCAACTCACCTTCACGAATCGGAACGCCCGTTCGCCTTTGGGCGATTCATAAAGTAGCACCGCCGACTTGATCGCGACTGCTAATAACGCGCTACCACGAGGCTGGTCGTCGTTGCGCCAGAGCGCATATGTCAGAACCGACGCGTTCATGAGTCGAGACCCGGGGACGGCCAGAGGAACATAATCTGTCGCCCATCGGAGCGGAAGTTCCTCCACGACATCCCAACCCGAGTCGATCGGAGCTTGGCGTTCTTGGGGGGAACGCCCGAGTTCTGTCTTTTGGGATAAAACTGATGAAGCCTGAAGCATCGTTTGATACGACGACGGAGGCTCGGAGCCTTGCGGCGCGTCCGACATGAGAGATCTTAGACCCTTTGCCAAATTTCCAGAATGCCTGTTTTTCTTCGACGTCGACCGATGTGGATGCCACCCAGGTGGTCGGTGGAGATTCAATGGCCTAGCGCCCTATGCGGTCTCTCAGCATTGTTGTGCCCCGAAGAAGAGCGGTTGACACACTTTGTTGGATATCGCCCATTTCGCCAGGCTGATCAGACTTGCCAGGTTATACATACGCAAGATGCGGTTTGACTCTTGCTCTTTTCCGTTCTCCGATTCGGAACCAACGAGAAACAAGACAACGCCCTGAGGCGAGCTCTCGCCTATTTCCTCCACCTCAAGAAGAGACATCTGGAAAACACTGAAGAAAGCCGTCAGAATCACGTCCGGGACATTAAAGTTTGAGAACTAATGACCCTTCTCCCGTCCAGATGGCGTGCGCTTCGGCTTCTCCTGGTCCCCTCGTTTGCAGCCCGATATCAGTCCACTCTTGCGGGAACATGTTGAGCACGGAGAGGCCATCGTCATGGCCAATCAGGAGAAGACGGTTCCCTAGTAGCGGTAAGAGGGCACGTATGGGCGAGGTCGTGTGAGGGAGAAAGCGAGAGCCCAGTTGATGTAGACCGACGTGGGTGGGTCGCAACGATTCACCAACTATGGGCTGCGTGGGATCGTATTCAAGGAGGTCCTCAGGCTGGATCAATGGGCTTGGCAAGATGTCCGAGGGTGTGTCCAGGTGCAGAGTCTGGATGGCAGTCGAAGGCCTTGGTGTCGAGGGACCGTCTTGAGGCACAGCCTGCTTAGAGCATTGATTGGTTGCTCGCTATAAGATATACGCAAGGGAGCACACACGTTTTCTTCGATACCGGGACCCCAACCCCTTCGTCTCCGCCTCTCGAGTTCTTCCGGAGTGGTATCTGCGTACCGCTCAGCGGCTCTTCGAAAATGAACTAAGAGCGCTGCGCTGAGGAAAATGAGCGAAGAAAATCACCTCTTCTCTATCCAGCTCTTCCACCTGCCGAACCTGTATGATGAGAGAAGTGCTGAATACCTCGTGCATAGAACGAAGTCGTAGCGATTGGGCGGACCTTGAGTTGGGACCGTGTGCTTCTGCGAGGTTCTGATACGTTGGCAGACCGTCACCGTCGCCCACTCCGACGTCTTGCTCTGGGGCATCCATGGCACGGGACATGGAAAATTACGCGGTAGAGATGGGCTACTGAGAGCGACTTGAGATAATGGGATCTACCCCTCTCAGCTCCCTGTTCATCACCACGTGAACAGGATCCATCAGCAATAATAATATGACCCCAACACTACCCACACAGCATTGATTCTAAAACACAGAAAGCAAAGTATTCCTAAATCCGCTAGTTATCTTTTATGGTTTAATGATGGTTGTGATGGAGGGCTCTTATGGCCGGCAGGCCAACAGCCCAGCACGCCGTTGACACAGCCATTACAAATAGCGGATGATACTGTTAGTAGTGAGTCAATGAGGCACACCCACCGGTGTCGCCTGTGCTGTATCTAAGTGAGATGTGTTGTTGATTTATTACCCTCGAGCTCATTGAGGCTCAAGAGCGTTTCCTTGTGCGTGGGACGCTTTGTACTTGTACTGCGACGTTTCTTATAAATCGGTAACCGTCCTCGACGACCTTTGCACAGAGCTTCATGTCCACGTTTGACACACTCATCACTGATTTGACCAGAGACGTCCAGCGCGTTCAACCGAAGGATGTTCTCCAGTTTTGTGCAAACTGGTTCCAGTCCCGCCTCGAGGAACAAAGGACTCGCACCCGCGACGCGCTCGCACACCGTCCCTCCCTAGCGGCCAACCTCCCGCCAGACCACTACCTCGATAATCCCATTGCACCCCAGCCTAGACGCTCCTCCGCCTCTCCCTTCACTGATCCATTCGAGCCGCGGCGCATATCATTGCAGACTCCTTCATCTCAGGGCTCGTTCGGCCCTTTGAATCTCTCTGGGAACGGCCTGTTCTCCAGTGACGGTATGCCCGATCCCACCACCACCACCACCGCTACCGCCTCTACCACTTTCCCCCCTCCCAGCTTTCGCTTCGATTCCGATGCGGCCCCGGTAGACCCATACTCCGTCCTCGACAACATCACCCCAAGCCAGTCCCCAGCTCCGGGAGACTACCTCCACCCACCGGGTTTCAATGTCATGCAGCGACGAACGTCCGTCAGTGCAGAGCCGATCTCCGTCGACAGCGAGAATCACCAGCCATTGCCCCTCTACCCAAAAACAGAAGATCAACTTCGGCGAATCAAAGCGTCCACCAAGAATAATTTCCTCTTCCGCGATCTAGACGAGGAGCAGGAGACCGGCGTGCTCAACGCCATGCGCGAAACTCACGTAACCGCGGGCCAAGTCGTCATCCGCCAGGGAGACGTGGGCGACTACTTTTACGTCGTCGAGGCGGGCTTGCTGCACTGCTATATTCTTACGCCGCAGACCCCTTCAGGACGCCGTCAGTGGGGCTCTGATAACCCACCACCGGACGCGGAGGAGCATCCTCAGTTCGGCAAGCTGGTCCAGAAGTGCACTCCAGGTACATCGTTCGGAGAGCTTGCGTTGATGTACGGTCATCCCCGCGCCGCGTCTGTTGTCGCGATCGAAGCATCCGCACTCTGGTGCCTCGACCGGATTACCTTTCGGACGATCATATTGAACGCGGCACATCGCAGACGGACCATGTACGAACAGTTCTTGTCGACGGTGACCTTGCTGTCGTCGTTGTCTTCTACGGAACGCAGCAAAATTGCGGATGCCCTAGTCAGTCAGGCGTATGAAGATGGCGAGGCGATCGTCAGGCAAGGCGAGATGGGCGACACCTTTTTCTTCGTCGAGGAAGGCGAAGCCGATGTTACAAAAACCCATCAAGGCGACGATGGCGAAACACGAGAGATCGTGGTGGGCCACCTGGCTCGCGGAGATTATTTTGGTGGTTCGTTTTCACCGACTTATCTCAGCTGATGATCCTGCCCAACTCACTATCTCCCGCAGAACTTTCGCTATTGAGATTAGCTCCACGGGCGGCTACAGTTAGCGCCGTCCGGCGGCCGTCTGATTCAGATCTTCCTGGGCTCAAGGTGGCGGGATTGGACGCGCAAGCGTTCACGAGGCTGCTTGGCCCGCTCCGCGAGATCATGGAACGTAACGCAGGGACGTACGGGAGTTATGGTAGTCCGCACTTCGGCCATTGAGAAGTTTCGTTTGTTGTATTTCCGCCAATGAATTTAATCCCATTCCGCTGCGAATTTGTTGACACAAGGGTTGAAGCCGTTTCACAATATAATGTCTCCTAGCAATCTCATCCACAGCATCTTGTCCAAGGTTTCATCGCGACGAGTGAGGTACTTATCATCCGCAGGTTCCAGAGGCGCTTCAGACTACCGACGTCGCCGAGCGATCTCCTCATCCCCATCCTTACCTAGGTTGTTCTCTATTCCATCAATCATTTAGAAGATGTCCTCACCCACCCAGTTCTCGTTGTCAGAGCAGCCAAATTGGTCACGCTGAGCATGCACAAGTACGCTTAGCTCACCAACTACCGTGACTGCATATGAACGAGTCTTTGCTATATCCGGAGTTATGAAACGAAATCAAGGAACGACTGCCGCGTGCTGAGACACGCAAAATGCATCCGTGCGTCCAACTCCCACATCTCGTGAGTCCGTTGTAACCTGGTGCTGTATCAAACGTTTCAATCAAGGCTCCGCCGCAGAACCTGCTGACTCGACCTTCGTGCTCCCTAGGCTGTGACGAGTTCGGTTCTTTTGCGATTCTGTACCGACTGCATCCCGTAAATAAATACTATTTCATCGATTGCCGTGAACCGACGCAACCATCATCATGGTTCACGGGATCAATCAGCCGCGCCACTGGCACGTTGCCAGTTGATACGGTAGTACCACCGGCAGCTCCACTCGACTTGGGACTGACGGACCATGTCCTCTCTCTACGTCAGCTGTGCTGTTCTGAGTAAAGCGAAGTTTCATCGAGGGACGCGGTCGAGGGAATTGAATACAGGAGGGGGCAATCACACTCAGTCATCATCTGCTGTTGAGTGCTGAGTCTCAGATACAAAAGTCGCAGAGCGTTTGTCCTTCGCATGTCGCGTGATCGGGCGTCCAGGTATCAATGAGAACTGCGGCGAGTGTATCGGTGTGGTGCGCGAGGCTGTATACTGAGATGCCTCACTACAATGATCAAAATCAAAATTTACATCCGAATTCGCGAATTTGATTCAAGTATCGATGATGTAACTCATCCATGGCAGTACTACTGTAGTACTAGTGAGAGTCAACTACTAATATCAATGTTCATCTCTACGAAGCTAGCTGATGCGATCGCCACATGCCCAAGAGTGCGTCGACGATTGGTTTTCCCGGTCGAGGCCCAATCGGAAAATAATCAGTCGCCACCAGTCCATGTCGAGCCCATCCGTCAAACATGAATGTGCCCCACAGAGTCGTCCACATCATCATCCATGACCAACCGAGCCATCCTCGCACCTTCGACCCCGTCACCTTCGTAAATGCCCCCTCCACGATCACACCGACGCCCATGAGTAAGAAGAATCCCCCAGCAGTCACGAATTCCGTCCCGTTCCCGACCGACCACAAGATGGTATGGTGAAGGACGGCGGACACAGCAAATGCGCCCATGACGGCCCCCGACCTCCCGAAGAGTGCACCTCCGGGACGAGCCCCAAAGACGATAAAATTGTGTCGCCAAAGCTGGTGCCAACGGGAGTTCCAAAACTCTTGAATCGAAGTGGACATCCAAGGTCGATCAGAGAGGGGGGGCCACGCGGAGGCTGGCTGGCGAAAAATGATTCGCCCGACCAACATGGCAATGTGATACGAGGCGTCCATCGTCGCGCAAGTCCACACGCCAGCAACGATGCCGCAGAATGCGGCCAAAGCGGTGCGAGGGACGATGGCGAGGCTCGGGTCGAAGATACTGCCACCTCTTGGGTTGTTTACGGCGGGGATAACACATTGAAGGATGTAATGCGCAACGTCCAAAATCGTCAATAATACGACCGTGTTGAATAAAGCAAAGGCGATCGAAGACGGTGGAGTGCTCTTGTGGGGAAACGGGTTGGAGGACCACGACCATCCGATTCCGCGCATGTTGGTCACGAGATCGAAGGCGTCGAGAAGGACTCTTCTGGCCGACATACTACGCCGTTCGGTCAGAGGGTCTTGCTCACACTTCCGTGGTTCGTATCTTCTCAAGGGCTTCTTGGCGAATGTCCATTCGATTGACCTCAGCGATACGTTGAACAAATGGGTCTATACTTAAGTATCAGTAAATGCATTTCAGGGGACATAGTTTTCGAGAAAGGACGCACCATAAACATCAAGTTAGTGCTACCGAACCTATCGGCGCTTTGGCGTCCGACCATCTGAGCCTGGAGTGCTGCCATATCATACCCAATAGCACACCTCCAAGCCTGCCATAAAATGAAAGGGAGGAACAAAAGCTTGAAGATGAAAGTGTTTGGGAGGATGGCAAGCACTGCCTGTGCGTAGTAGCACAGGAGAACGGGGAAGACTGCTGCGAGAGTCAGCGGCTGACGGAGAGTCGGATCTGGCGAGTACATGGGCATTAGAAGAGGGACGAGGGAGTTGGGTTGACACGAGAGAGTTGGGTTGACCACATCTGAGTCAACATCGCGGTCGAGGACCACATCCGAGTCAACATCGCGGTCGAGGACACAATGGAACGACGGTGTTGCCACATTACGTGAATAGGTAGTGACAGCGAGTTATATAAATTGAGCTGCTGCCTCGTAACCACAAACAATTAATTCCGAGGTGTTCCGAGTCTCGCGATCTCGCCAAATGAAAACGCATCCGAGACACTCATGGATACAGTACAGTACCTGAGAAGAAATCACCGGCAATCACATTCTATGCAAGTTGATCAGTGTCAGGCAATTATCACCTGCTCGACAGTGCGATGATGGCATCAACTACTGCTTTCCCTGGTCGAGGTCCAATCAGGAGAAAATCACTGGCCATCATCCCATGTCGGGCCCACCCGTCCATCATGAACGTACCACACACCATCGCCCACACCATCGTCCACGCCCACCCAAGCCATCCTTGGACCTTCAGCCCCGTCGTCCTCGTAAAAGCTTCCTCCATGACCACCCCCATGCCCATGAGCAAGAAGAACCCCCCAGCAGTGGCGAATTCAGCCCCATTTCCAACCGCCCACAAGCTGATATGGTGAAGGATAGAGGACACAGCAAATGCGCCCATGACGGCGCCGGGCCTCCCGAAGAGTTTTCCACCGGGACGAGCGCCAAACACGATAAAAAAATGTCGCGACAACTGGTGCCAGCGGAAACTCCAAAGCTCGTGAATCGAGGTGGACATCCACGGTCGGTGAAAGGCAGGAGGCCACACGGAGGCTGACTGGCGAAATATGATTCGCCCGACCAACATTGCAAGGTGATACGTGGTGTCCAGCATCGCGTATCCAAACAAGCCGCCAATGATACTGCAGAATGCGGCCAAAGCGGTGCGAGGAACGAGGGTAAGGCTCGGGTCGAAGAGACTGCCACTTCTTGTGAAGGGGCGGACACGCTGAATAATGTAATGGGAGGCGTCGAACACCGTCATTAATAAGGCCGTTTTGAACAAGACAAAGGGGATCGAAGGCGGGGGAGTGCTGACACGGGGAAACGGGTTGGTGGACCACGACCATCCGATTCCGCGCACATTGGTCATGAGATCGAAGGCGTCGAAAAGAACACTTGTCGTCGACATACCACGCCGCTCGACGAGAGGGTCTTGCTCACGCTTCCGTGGTTCGTATCGCCTCAAGGGCTTCTTGGCAAACGTCCATTCGATTGACTTCAGTGATATACCGAACATCTGGGCCTATACTTAAGTATCAGCAAACGCGTTCCAAGAGGTCATTATTCTCGAGACAGACCGCACCACAAAGAAGATATTAGCACCACCGAGCCCATCAGTGCTTTGTTGTCCTAACATCTTTGCCGAAGGCGCTGCCATATCATATCCAATAGCACACCCCCAAGCCTGCCATAAAATGACGGGGAGTAAGAAAAGCTTGAATATGAAAGCGTTCGGGAGGATGGCGAGCACTGCCAGTGCGTAGTTGCACAGGAGAACGGGGAAGACTGCTGCGAGAGTCAGCGGCTGACGGAGAGTCAGATCTGACGAGTACATGGGCATTAGAAGGGGAGACGAGGAGTTGGAAGATAGCGGGCTACTAGGCTACTGTATATGAAGGAGTGCTTACCTTCGAGCGCCGGTGCAAACGTTGATTGCATGCCGTATTGAAGTGAGGTGAGTCCCGCCCAGGCTATTCCAAGAAAGGAAGAGTCACGCGTCACGCGTTGAGGAGATGAAAGGTCCTAGGCGAGGCGAGATGAGATGAGAACGTGGACACGGACACGAAATGCAGTAACTACCTCGCAGTTCTACTTCAGTCATCGAATCATCGTAACCAGGGTATTTTCGCATAGAAACGTAAACAAGAATAAGAAGACACTCGAGCTACCCGACAAGAGAACAACCCGGCAATCAACATTGTAAACAACTCTCATCTCTACAAAGCCGCCCAGCTTCAGACAATCATCGCCGGCTCGACAGTGCGATGATGGTGTCGACGACCACTTTTCCCGGTCGAAATCGACTCGGGAGAAAATCGGTAGCAAACGCTCCATGTCGAGCCCACCCATCGATCATGAGCGTGCCCCACAGAGTCGTCCACACCATCGTCCATACCCAACCAAGCCATCCTCGCACCTTCAACCCGGTCGTCCTCGTGAAACCTCCCTCCATGATTGCGCCAACGCCCATGAGGAAGAAGAACCCCCCAGCAGTGGCGAATTCCGTCCCATTCCCAACCCCCCACAAGCCGATATAATGAACGAGAGCAGATACAGCAAACGCACCCATGAGGGCGCCGGGCTTCCCGAAGAGTTCTCCACCGGGATGCGCACCAAAAACGATAAAAAGGCGTCGCATAAACTGGTGCCAGCGGGATCCCCAAAACTCCTGCATCGAGGTCGACATCCACGGTTGGCGAAAGGCAGGTGGCCACACGGAGGCAGGCTGACGGAAGATGGCCCGCCCCGCCAATGTGAATACGTGATGCAGAAAGTCGATCAGCGCGTACAGCCATATGCCGCCACAAATGCCGCAGAATGCAGCCAAAGCTGTGCGAGGCAGGAGGGTAAGGTTCGGATCGAAAATACTGCCACCTTTTGGGTGGTTCGTGGAGGGGAAGAGATATTGAATGATATATTGAAATCCGTCAAATACGGCCAATTTTAAGATTGTCTCGGCCAGAGCACAGGCGATGGAAGGCGGCTGGGTGCTCTCTTGAGGGAATGGATCGGAAGACCACGACCATCCGATTCCGCGCGCGCTGAGTACGAGATCGAAAGCGTCGAGAAAGAGAGTAGATGCCCGCAGACGTCGTTCGATGGGGGTGTCTTGACTACGCTTCGGTGGTTCATACCTTCGTAGCGGTCCCTTGATGAATGTCCATTCCAATGCCTTCAGGCCTGTGCTGAATATTGCGGCCTGTGTTTCCAGCTTCAGCAAAACGTCCCTATCAACCTTGCGAAATAACGCACCACAAACATAAATCTGCAGAAAGCGATCCTGTCGGTGCCTTGATGTCCAAGCAACTGTGCAACTAGCACCCCATGATCGAATTCCACAGTACACCTCCACACCTGCCATAAAATGTAAGGGAGTAGCAACAGCTTGAAAATGAACGTGTTTGGGAGGATGGCAAGCACTGCTTGTGCATGATAGCTGAGGAGCAGGGGTGTGAGGGCTGCAAGGGTCAACGGCTCACGGAGATCTGGAGGGTCGTTAGACATCGAGAGGGTGTTGAGGGGTGATGGGAGATAGCCATATGAATGAGCGCATTTAAGGGTGAGTAGTACTGCACAGGTGTCAAACACCCTGGATAGTTGTCACGGTTGCATACTTCCGTTGGTATCGATTAGGACCAATGCATCATAAGCCGTTGGTCGGTCGAATACAGTGCTGCATAAAGCACGTGAAAAAGGGATGCTGTTCTCCAGCAACCGGCTCCCATGCGAAACGCGAACTAGAGCACGGCAACAACGCTACACTTGTACTGCGGGTCATCATGACAGACTGTTCATCCATGGTTCCTTGACTTGGGCCAAGCCCACAGCACTGCCGACTGGGTACTTCGCCGATAGCCTGCAGGTCTGATCCTTTGAGCACGATCAGTTCATATCTAATCAGTATCTCACCACATTTCCATCACTTCCACTTCCAGATGACTATGAGGTGCATAAGATGGGTCATCTCTTTTGACGACATTACGATGGGATATAACTTCAGAGAGGCGTGGTACATAGCCTTTGAATAACCGAGAAGGCCGAAAGATGCTGACGTCTGTCACAATAGTCATCATGAAACAAATTTAGGGAACCGAACAACGACGGAGCATGTCTAAGGTCAGTCTGGATCCGAATAATCTATTGCTTACCTGGTCAGCGAACTGCCGGTGGTGGGAAAAAAAGTGATGCAGATGGGTCTTATGGTAAAGGACCTGACAGAGACACTTGGCCTGGCCATTACAACTCATCATAAAGATCCCGGACTGGGTAGCGCAGCACCCTCGTTGCAGAAAAGCAAAGTTGAGTTGAGCCAGAACTCTAGGGTCAACTGTGCTCGGAGTTCGAGACTCGAATCATTAGCATCACCCTCGATCAAATAGGTGATGACTCGTACTCGTTTTTCTACGAAGAACCATGCATAAAATGAAATTAAATAGAAAAACCTTGAAGATGGTGAAGGTGTTCGGGAGGATGGCGAACATCATGATTGCCAGTGCAAAGTAGCACAGGAGAACAGCTATATGAAGGAGTGCTTACTTTAGAGCGCATTCGCTGTTTACTGCACTGGCAAACAGTTGACCACATGCGGTACAAAGGAAAGTTGCAATTGAGACTGAGCATAAATTCTCAGGTTGGTTATTGCATTGCAAAGGATCGGGGTGGAAGGCGGCCCGCAACGGGCACTTTGTACCAGTTGGTGGGGGCTGAGTAACGAGGGTAAGGTCCCCAGCAATCACGACGACACACGGGCGGTCCACGCGAACGCAATCTCCGTTCAACTCGTTCATCGGAGGCGATCTCGTCTCAGACAAGACGGCCACCTGGCGCGCCAATCTCGCGCTCGTCGATCACGCTGCAGTTAACGTTAGTAGAAGTACTAAGGGGGTTGAAAGCAGCATAGTTAATACCCATGTATATTGGCAAGCCACAGCCAGAAACTGTAGATACAAGGTGCTACGTGGGGTTCTGTACCCCGAGGCGCACATTAATGGATCAAAAAACAAAAAAAAAAGGATCCCCAGCAAGACAGAAGGGAAAATCACTGTATTTTTGGGTCGGATGCCAATCACCACCGTGAGACACGGATACGAAGTGCTGCACGGTTCTACTGTACTCTAGCCTGGCACTCATCGTAACCAAAAGAAAAGGTATTTTGCCTACGCAGAGTATTCTGAGCTCACCCAAATGGAAGCATGTGCAGGACCCGACAAGAGAGCCTAAACACCCAAGGCATGTTCTATCTCTACGAAGCTGCCCAGTGTCAGGCAACCATCATCTGCTTGACAGTGCGATGATGGCGTCGACGACCGCTTTCCCTGGTCGAAATCCGTTCGGGAGAAGTTCGGTAGCGAGTACTCCATATCGAGCCCACCCATCGATCATGAACGTACCACACACAATCATCCACACCATCGTCCATGCCCACCCAAGCCATCCTTGGACCTTCAGCCCCGTCGTCCTCACAAAAGCTACCTCCATGACCACCCCTACGCCCATGAGTAAGAAGAACCCCCCAGCAGTGACGAATTCCGTCCCATTTCCGACCGCCCACAAGCCGAGATGGTGAAGGAAGGCGGATAGAGCAAATGCGCCCATGAGCGCGCCGGGCTTCCCGAAGAGTTTCCCGCCGGGACGAGCTCCAAACACGATGAAAACGCGTCGCGCAAACTGGTGCCAGCGGAAACTCCAAAACTCCCGAATCGAGGTGGACGTCCACGGTCGTTGAAAGGCAGGCGGCCACACGAGGCCAGGCTGGCGGAAGACGGTTCGCCCGACTAATGTCGATACGTGATACACAAAGTCGACCAACGCGTACGCCCACATGCCGCCACAGATGCCGCAGAATGCAGCCAAAGCGGTGCGAGGCACGAAGGTAAGGCTCGGGTCGAAAATACTGCCGCCTTTTGGGTGGTTCGTGGAGGGGAAGAGAGAATGAATGATATGTTGTGAACCGTCGAATACGGTCAATTTCAGGAGTGTCTTGACCAAGACGAATGCGATGGTAGGTGGCTGGGTGCTCTTGTGAGGGAATGGTTCGGAAGACCACGACCATCCGATTCCGCGCGTGCTGCACAAGAGATCGAAAGTATCGACGAAGACAGTGAAGGCTGACAGACGTCGTTCTATGGGAGTGTCTTGACTACGCTTCGGTGGTTCGTACCTTCGTAACGGTCTCTTGACGAATGTCCATTCACATGCCCTCAACCCTATGCAGAATAAGGCGATCTGTGTGCGCCCAACTTCAGCAAACATCCACCGAGAGGATATCAACTTTGCGAAATAGCGCACCACATGAACAAAACTGCAGAAAGCGACCCTGTCAGTGCGGTGATGTCCAAGCAACTGTGCAAATAGCGCCGCATGATCAAATTCCACAATACACTTCCACACCTGCCATAAAATGTAAGGAAGTAGCAACAGCTTGAAAATGAACGTGTTTGGGAGGATGGCAAGCACTGCTTGAACATGATAGCTGAGAAGCAGGGGGGAGAGAGCCGCAAGAGTCAAAGGCTGAAGAGCCAGAGAATCGTTGGTCATCGAAAGGGTGTTTAGGGGAACTTAAGGTGACCATCTGGCGCCCTTATAAGCGCTCGTTCTTAGTGGCGTCTCCCATTGGTACAGCACGGTATTGCTTACGCATTTATATGCGTTTTGAGCGTGGTTCTGTATGAACTGGATTCTGGAAAAGGAGAAAAGGCTAGTACATTGAGTTCACCGTAGCGGGCGTGCTGCCTTTTCCCGGGAACTTCGTCATTCCCAGGGTCTTCCCCTTTTCGACCAACGCGACCAATCCGACCAATCACACCAATCGACGACCAATCCGACCAAAAACCCACACGTGACTGCTCACGTGCTGCCTCCCAGCCGATGAGACAGGTCTACCCGTAGTTCTACCGTTCCACTGGCATGTGGTCCATCGATTCGCCCCGAGCCGACCCAGCTGGACAACGATGCAACACAGTATTGAGGGGTTTCGTCCTGGCTCGAGCAACGGCGGAGCAAGGCTGGTCCTACTTTGGACCAGTCTTTGGTGGTCAGTTGTCGGCCATCTCGTCAATCTGTGCAGTGTGACGATGCGTCTCTTTTCTCTTTGTCTTACCTTTCCCTTTGCCTTCAAGTTTCCTTTCCCCTTTCGGAGGGTCGTGAAGCAGCCGAGGAAAGTGCGGCCAAGTATAACGAAGACTTTTTTATGGGTAACAAAAATCGCGTGGAAATCTCCCGTGGTGGGGGGCCACGTTTCGCAAAATTCAGTGGAGATCCAGGTGCATGTTTCAAGTGCGGGCAAATGGGCCATTGGGCTAGGTGAGCATGAATTTTCTGTTTCTGCTCCCGCCCCTCCCAGTGCTTCTCATCTGACGTTCCTTCATCGCCATGCCCTCCGTCCACCTGTCGCCGCCAACCTTTGCACTCGCCCTCACCGCCAGCTTCACCGACATCTCTGTTGCAC
>Ga0137394_10000031_pt1 | contig 96980 bp, 88 predicted proteins | sample czobulk116metaG_FD_108278 | JGI IMG/M metagenome (GOLD analysis project Ga0137394, IMG submission 108278) | Vadose zone soil microbial communities from Angelo Coast Range Reserve, California, USA - czobulk1.16 metaG | ecosystem: Environmental > Terrestrial > Soil > Vadose zone | place: USA...
GTGCCTTCGTGCCTTTGTGTTTAATCCGCCGCCGATTTTGATCTCGATTTCGTCTTCCGGTTGATTGTCGAGCGATTCCCGCTTACCCTACTGCGCACCATGACTGCGCGATGGATTCTGTCCGCGACATGCACGGCGATTGCGTTTGTGGCCTTCCTGCCGCTGGCCTGGGCCCAGCAGGCAGAGCCGGTGCCTCGGCCCGTCGCGACCCCGCTTCGCATAACGGATGCTCCGATTATCGACGGCGCCCTGGATGAGCACATGTGGCAGGAGACGATGGCGCTGACCGGCTTCATTCAGGCGGATCCGCTTGAAGGCCTGCCCGCAAGCGAGGAGACGGAGGTCCGCATTCTCTACGACGATAATGCCATTTTCGTGGGCGTCACCTGCCACGATCGCGATCCGTCGCAGATCGTGACGATCGAAGGGCGCCGTGACTCCGGTCTGAACGAGATGGATTCGTTCCAGATGATCTTCGATACTTACCGCGACCGCCAGAACGGATTCGTGTTCGGCACCAATTCGGTGGGAATCGAGTTTGACGGCCAGGTGAGTAACGAGGGCGACATCAACGCGAGCTGGGATGGGAGCTGGGAGGTCAAGACACAAATCAACGATACGTCCTGGACTGCCGAGTTCCGCATTCCCTTGCGCACACTCCGCTACGGTCCGCCGCCTCAGGTCTGGGGCATCAACTTCATGCGCAACTTCCAGCGCAACCGGGAGAAGTCCTACTGGTCGCCGCTCGCGCGCATTTATGACCTGGGCCGCCTGTCGTCGGCCGGCGAGTTGCGCGGCCTCGAGCTGAAGGCGCCCCGCAACTTCAAGGCGTTCCCTTACGTGATCACCTCGGCGAACCGCAACTTCACTCCCGGCGCCCGAACGGACGTGAATCCCGATTGGGGTGTTGATGCCAAATTCGGCGTGACGACGAGTCTCAACCTCGACGTGACCTACAACACCGACTTTGCCCAGGTCGAAGTAGATACCCAACAAATCAATCTGACCCGATTCAATCTGCGCTTTCCCGAAAAACGTCCGTTCTTCCTCGAGAACTCGGGTTTGTTTACGGTCGGCAAGGGATCGGATCTCGATCTCTTCTTCAGCCGGCGCATTGGCCTGGATGACCAGGGAAACCTGGTTCCTATCAAGGCCGGCGCGCGCCTCAGCGGTAAAGCGAGGGGCTTCAACGTTGGAATGCTGACATGCAGACCGATAATAGCGGCGATGTGGACCGAAGGCCGGGGAACAATTTTACGGCCTTGCGCGCGAGCAGGGAACTGCCGAGCCGGTCCAGCCTTGGCGCGATCTTTGTTAATCGGACCGCGACCGGCGGCCTGGCCGGGGTCGACAACTGGAACCGCACTTTGGGCTTGGACGGCAAGCTCGGTGTCGGCGAAAAGGTGACACTCGCGGGTTTCGGCGGGCGCACCCAGACTCCGGGGCTCACGGGCCGCCAGTACGCATATAACGTGGACTCCGAGTACGACGACGGAAAAACCCGGCTGGGTCTCGAGTACGGCAAGACCGGCGAGGCCTTCAATCCCGAAGTCGGCTTCCTGGAGAGGCCCGGGGGTTATAGCCGGTGGTACGCGCGGTTCCAGGAGACGATGCGTCAGAAGCGGATCAGAGGATGGGGCTTCCGCGAGTTTCAGCCGCACATCGGCTATACGCGATACAACTATCTCGACGGCGGCGGGCTCCACGATGCCGAACTCCATGCCGATAATCACTGGGATTGGGAGAATGGCAACTTCATCAGCACCGCGCTCAACGGAACGTGGGAAGGTTTGGATCGGCCCTTCGAGGTCTATCCGGGCGTCATCGTCCCGCCGGGCCGTCACGGAGGGCTCCGTTTCACGCTGCGCGCAAACACAGACAGAAGAAAGTGGTTCTACGGACGCCTGCAATGGGACAAGGGCCGGTTTCTGACCGGCGACCAGAGCAGCCCGAGCTTTCAGTTGACGATCCGGCAAGGTGGAAAGTTCGTGGTGGATTCGATCTGGAACCACCGCGAGATCGACCTTCCACAGGGTTCGTTCGCCACCAATCTCGGAAACATGCGCGTGACCTATAACTTCACGCCGTCGATCTTTACGCAGAGCCTGATTCAGTACAACGACCGGACCAATCGCTGGTCCACCAATCTGAGATTTCATTGGCTGCTTACAGCCGGTACCGGCCTTTTCGTGGTCTACAACGATACGGAAAGTCTGGAAGGACTCGGACCCGCCAACCGCGCCTTCATCGTCAAATACGTGCGTCAGTTCGACATCCTGCGATAAGAAAGCACGGAACAGCCGCGGATTACGCGAATTACGCGGATGCGAATCTAATGGTCAACGGACAGCCCGCGAATCTGCATCCGCGTAATTCGTGTAATCCGCGGCTAGTTTCCGTTCTTGCGTGCGGCAACCTGGGAGAGATCCAGACTAGCTTCCGGCCGGAGCCAGGTTCTCGGTGAGTTCAATATACGTTCCCCAGGGATCGGTGAGAAAAGCGACTTTGATCTTCGAGTTCGGAATCTGCCGCGGAGCCGAGTCGAGCTTGATGCCGGATGCCTCGAGCTTTTTGGCAAACTCGTCGAGGCTCTTCACCTCGAAGCCAAGATGGTCGAGCGAGCGGCCTTTCGTGGGCTCCCGTTTCATGTCGCTTGGCGAGAAGGAAACATTGAAGCGGTGGAAATAGACACAATCCGTCACTCCCCCTCTGGCTACGGTCTTGCGCTTGCCAACGAGACCGCCAAGAGTTTTTTCGTACCAGGCCTGGATTGCCGGAATGTCCGTTGTGGGGAGAAGCATGTGAATGTGGTCCATGCCGACCGGACCGGGTAAGGACGGATCGCCAAAGACTTCCAGGCGGATTCCGTCTGGAGCCTCGACATACCCCTGGTTCGGATTGGTGGCTCCAATCGTGTAGCTGACGTTGGCAGCCTTCCATCGGGCACGCGCGGCAGTAATGTCCTTCAGAACGAACCCGAAGTGATCGAGCACAGAACCTGCCGGCGGCGCGGTCGCCTGGCCTTCCGTCAACATCACGTACAGGCCGGGGAACTGAATCATCGTGAGGGGGCCGTTTTTAACGAGGGTGCCTCCCAGCATTTCCGTCCAGAACCGTCGATGGGCCTCGACGTCCTTCACCGTCAAATGCACGTGACCCAGCCGCACGCCCAGGTCATTGGCGGGCTCTCCCAGCTGCGCGAACGCCAAAGTCGATAAGAGGACACTACAGGCAAGAACGGTCACGAAGATTGATGCAACTGTGCGCTTCACTGCGATTTCCTCCGGATTTTCTAGTTAGTCGATACGGTCGCCGCCACGGCGCGGGCCACTGGTACTTGGATCACCCAACTGCGTTCCATCGGGAAGCGTGACCGCCAGGAACTGGCCGCCGGTTTTTCCATCCTTCAAAGGACGGATGACTATCTTCACGTTCATGCCCGGCGTAAGAGTCTTGGGAACCCAACCCTGCCGAACCAGGCCGCTGGGAGAGCCAAGCTCGATCGCCCATTCCTTCGACTGGCCTTCGGGGTCGGCAACTATCAGGAAAACCCAGCTATGAGGATTCGTCCAGTGGAATTCCTTGACGCTGCCTTGCAAGGTTATAGTCTTGGTGGCATCGAACATGGCAAAGGAATGATGCGCGGCGGCAGGGATCGCATACGCGGCGATCGCGATACCTGCGAGGACGAGGGCTTTGAATTTCATCAGCGCCTCCAGGTGTTTTTTCGGCTTTTCCTCTTTAATAGCCAAAGAGCATCTCACAGCAGGGGTAGAGTGGCAAGTTTTTGGCTTCAGTTCGATTCCGGCAGGGCCGGCAGAGGTTCTTTTTTTCGTGTCATGGCTTGTTAAGCTCGATAGCATTACTCAGCTTTGGCAATTTGCAAACAACTGCTGGGAGGAGTTTGATGGAAGATCTTCGCGTCGGTGTCTTTGCCGGCTCGGTCCTGGCGGTCCTGATCGCGGCATTCCTCCCATCCGGACCGGCGTACGGGGCGCAGGCGAAGCCTGACGTTTCCGGGATTTATTGGGCAACCCAATACAACGCCAAAATCCAGATCGTCGGTGGGGGCGAACTTCCGCTCACGGCGACAGGCAAAGCGGCCTATGACAAAAACATCGCGGGCCTGAAGGACGGCTCGGTGACGGATGCCGCCCGCAAGTACTGCGTGCCCGATGGGCTGCCGCGCGTTCTGGCCACGCCGTACCCGTTCGAAATCATCCAGGGGCCGCCCGGCCAGATCACGATGATCTACGAACTCAATCATCAGATCCGCGCGATCAAGATGGACAAGCCGATGCCCGGCGAGAAGGAGTTGATTTCTTTCCCCTTCTACAACGGTCATTCCGTCGGTCATTTCGAGGGCGAAACGCTGGTGGTGGAGTCGGCCGGCTTCAATGAAAAGACTTTCGTGGACGCCACCGGCGCGCCGCACAGCGACGAGATGCGCACGGTCGAGCGCATCCGCAAAATCAGCCCGACGCAGCTCGAGATCGTCGTTACCGTTCACGATCCCCAGTATTACTCGCGGGATTGGCAGGCGCGCTTCGTCTATAACCAGCGCAATGACGTGCGGATCGACGACTATCTCTGCGGCGAGGAGCATCGCGACATTTCCTCGGTACGAGGTGGTCGCCGGCCATAGGAGGCAACATTCCATGTTGAAATCCGCATTGTTGTGCGCAGGGATCGGCGTCTGGGCGATGAATACTCTCGCGTCCGCGCAAGCCCCGGCGAGAGACAGAGTGCCCGATCTGGCTTCCACCACTTTCGCATGGGTTGCCGTGGGCGCCGATTGGCTCGAGCCGCCGAAAGGAGTGCGTGGCCCGATCAGGAATGATCCAGACCATCCGTACCACGGCAATCTCGACGGTCCCGGGCAGGTGACATTGAGAATCGGCAACTACAAGGATCCGGTTCTAAAGCCCTGGGCGTCGGCGCAAATGCTCGCTTCGAATGAAGAGGCGCTCAGCGGCAAGAGAGCGGTTCCGTTCGCCGCTCAGGCACGATGCTATCCCGGCGGCGTACCCGGACAACTGCTCTTTCCGGCGGAGCCTTTCTATTTCATCCAGACGCCGAAGCAGGTCTGGATGATCTGGCAGCGCGACCACATGGTGCGCCGCGTTTACCTCACCGACAAGCATTCGAACAATGTGAAGCCGTCGTGGTTCGGTGAATCGATCGGCCACTACGAGAACGGCGATACGCTGGTCATCGACACGATCGGACTGTCCACGAAGAACAGTTACATTGACAATTACCGTACGCCGCACACGGCGAAGTTGCATGTCGTGGAGCGCCTCAAGCCGTCCGCCGACGGCAGGACGCTCGAAGCACTGGTCACCGTCGAGGATCCCGATACGTTCAACGAGCCGCTGCACATGGTGCAGCGCTGGCGCAAAGTGGAGAACCCCGTACTGGAGACGGTTTGCGCCGAGAACAACTTTGATTATTTCAATCAGAACCTTTTTCCGATTCCGGAAGCCGCTAAACCTGACTTTTGATCAAGAGAGGGTATTCCAACAATGAAGTCGTACTCCACACTCGGCCGCCGCGACTTTCTCAAGCTTGGCGGGGGTGCCGCCGCGTATTTCGCGCAGGGCGTACCTGCGTGGGAGGCGCGTCCGCCGAACCCTGGATCCGTTCGACCGATCTCGATCGATATGCATACCCACTGGGCTCCGGAAGCCTACGTCAAAGCTCAGGTGGAAATGGGACGGCCTGCGCCGGCCAATCCCAACCCTCTGGATTTCGATCTGGATAAACGCCGCAAATGGATGGACGAGCACGGAATCCAGATGCACGTCCTGACTCTATCCGGTGGCATGCCCTGGCAGTGGGCCACGCCCGAGCAGGGCGCTCGTCTCGCGCAAATCGTGAACGATGCCGCTATCGAGGCTCACACGGCCTTTCCCGACCGTTTTGTCGCGGGCATTGCGACTCCCGTCAAAGACCCTGTGATGGCATTGAAGGAAGTGAACCGCGTCGCCGGCAAGCCGGGCATGCGGGCGGTGCATCTGCCGAATTCCATGGAGCAGCGCGATTACTTGTTCGAACCGGCCTTCGAGCCGATCCTGGCGCGGTCCCAGGAATTGGGTTATCCGCTCCTGTTTCACCCGCTCGATGGCGAGGCGAACTTTTACAGCAGACGGCTTGTCGGGCCGCCCAGCGTCACCAACTGGCTCGGCTTTACGTTCGAACATGCCACGACGGCGGCGAAGTTCATCACGACCGGCACACTCGACAAGTTTCCGAGACTCGACATTGTATTGCCACATGGCGGCGGCGCATTCCCGTTCATTTTCGGGCGAATCGAGCATGGTCTGTACAAGATGGGCTCGGTGCAGGTGAAGCTCGCGCGTCCATTCAAGGAGTACATTCGTCGCTTTCACTACGACTACCTGAATTACTATCCGGAGGCGTTGCGCTTTCTGATCAGCGAGGTGGGATCGGACCGCGTCGTGATCGGCACCGACCTTTTTGCCGCGAGGGATATCGAATATCCGAACTCGTTCGTGGAACAGTTAGACCTTCCGGCTGCGGACCTGGACCGCATCCTGAGAGGAAACGCGAGGAGACTTCTGCATTTGGGCTGATTCGGGACAGACGCAATCAGCGGCGGATTAAACACAAAGGCACGAAGGCACAAAGGAAGGCCGCATCAAATGATTTCTTTTGCGGCCTTCCTTTGTGCCTTCGTGCCTTTGTGTTTAATCCGCCGCTTATTGCGCGAGAACAGGCGTCAGAGTTGAAGCGAGCCGAAGAGGTTCGGGCGCATCCGGATATGCTGTTTTCAAGATGCCCAGGGTTCGCTCCGACTCCTCATATCGACCTTCAGAATGGAACCCGATGGCCTGATGGTACAACTCGAACATGGACGCGTCGCTTGCCGGAACCTGCCCGTTTTCTGCGAAGCTCCGAAATCTCTGCTCGAATGAAACAACGTGCTGGACCGACCGTGATTCCATTGGACGGAAGAGAGCGAGCGTGTTCAGAAAGCACACTGCAAGCGTCAAAGCGTCGGGTTCTGCCGGAAGGCCGTACTGTTCAAGCCGGAACTTTGAGCAGATCGCGGCGGTATCCGCCTTCTGGAAGAACACAGTAAGGCCGCGAAGAAGCACATAGGACAAAGGCAGGGGGATTGCGGCCTGCCATTCCAGATCAAATAGCCGGTACTGGTTGTTTTCGATGATGGTGTTCTGCGGAATCGCGTCGAGGGCTGCGCCGCGCAGCAGAACATCGCCTTCCACAAGGAGGCAAGGATAGTCCGATCCTCTTTCGAAAGCGAACTCGCGCACCAGGGATTGGGCGTGCATCTTCAGAAGAGTCAGGAACTGATCCATGGCGCCATTTTTCAGCGCATGCATCAAAGCGGCGGCTTCGGTGTGGCCTTCAAACAGCGGACAGTCGCTGTCCGGCAGAAATTGGAACACGCCGGAACCCGATGGCGTGCCCCGCTTGCGGACGCTGAGCAATTCGTGATCGCGCTGGACCAGGGTCGTGGCCCGAAGCGAAGGATGACGGGAATCTGCGGACACCGCCCACACGTGCCACGAGAGAGCGGGCATCGCCGCATCGTCGCGCGTCGCCAGGATGTAGCAATTCTTTGCGATGCTGTCGAGCCTGCCTTCGGCGCTTATCGCCGCCGCTTCCATCTCACCGATGGGCGCCGCGCCCGGGCTGTCGGTCTGGGCGAAAGCCGCCCAGTATCCATAGGCCTTTCGCGCGCTACGGATCGCCTCATCTGAGAACACGACTCGAGGAAGCGTCAGGCCAGGGAATGGATAAAGAAACCGAAACGAAGTGAATCCCTGGGCCTTCAACTGCGCGACAGCCTCGTCCCGCAAGACTGTCACGGAATCGCCCGCAATCCCGAGCAGCAGCACGCCGGTCTTCTTGAGGGCGAGATTGAGACGGGGCACGGCGGCCTTCAGTCCATTGGAGCCGATTTGAGCGATCGCGGCATCAAACTCTCCTGCGCCGTCGAACACATCCAGCGGAACGGGACGAACGTCCACAGACTTCAGGTCCCGGCACCGGACAGTCACCGTCCTGCGAAGATCGGCGTTGGGCTCCAACGCCGTCACCTGTCTGAATCGTTCACCGAGAAAGCGCGTCAATGCGCCGGTCTCCGCGCCCACCTCGAGCACGCGCGAATTCGACGGCAGGCCGATGGCCTCAATGAGCATTCCATGCGTGGGAGAGAAAAATCGGGTAAGAGAAGGCAAACGGAAAGCGCTGTCTTGCAATTCCGAACTTGCAGTGGAACAGTCTTCGGTCTGTTCGAATAGTGTCCGCAATGCCGCGCCGAGACTGCGGGAACTCGTAAAAACGCGGTTGACGCTCAGTTTGGGGATGCGTGCGAAGGGCGCGTTGAAGTAAACGGACAGGTCGTCCGGCTCCACGAAACGGTACTTGCTTCTGGAAAAGAAACGATCGATGACGGCCCGCAGCGCCGATGGATCGGCAAATGCCTTCCGGTCGAGATCCGCCTTGCCTCTCGAAAGCTCGATCAAACGGGTGACGTAATCGGGAGCGATCGACGGTTTGTGCACCGCCGCGTGGTACAGCAAACTGTGGAAGTGATCATCGGCTCCCAGGTGATAAAAACCCTTCGGTGAAAAGACGCGCCGATCGATCATGTCCTTCGCCCAGACCGGATCGTAGTAGTTGTCTCCGACGGCCCGGAAATCGAAGAGAATCGGTTTTCCGCCGACCATTGCCTGATGCAGCACACGATAGGGTTCCTGGAAAAGAGGGCTGGCATTCGCGATGTACGCCATTTCCTGGGTGTTCGCGCAAAGCAGATCGACGTCGCCGTGGCCTTCCATGGTGGCGTTGTCGGGAAAGTCTTCGAAGTTTCTCAAGACGGCGTAGTCAATCGAGGCATTGAGCGTGTGCAAGAGCTCGTTCAACGTGAGCCATCCGCCGGCGCCCGCAAGATCTCGATCATAGATCTCGACGTTTCCATCCCATGGTGTTGCGTGGGATTCCTCGAATTCCCCGGGCGTCTGCCGCAACAGTAGAACCAGATCGTGCGCCGTCTCCGCCGGCGTGTTGGTTCCGTGAATCCGGTGGCCGCCGTCCGTGATCTTCCGGTATCGCTCTTTCGCGTCAAAGCAGCGCGTATTCACTTCAAGCGGGCCGCGCGAAGTTTCCCGCAGGCCGTAGCGAGGATCGTTGTCCCGCACGACTACAAGCAGGAACGGCCCTCGCCCGCAATGGGTCTCCTTGAACGAGTCGCGGGGCAGTTTCTGGCCGTAAAAACGCGACATGTTGTCCGAAAAATGTTTCTCGCTCCAATGCATCTCGAACACGCGGCGAATCTCGAAATTCGATCGCATGTCCTCGAGAATGGTGCCGGCTTTGGCCAGAGCACGATTCCAGATGATGAAAAGATGCAGTTCGGAGCCCATAAGGCACTGCTATTTGCACGTCGGGCGCCAGTTCCAATCGGGGCATTTATAGGCTTCTTCCCCAATTCCTGTCGGGATTGCGACGCATTCCTCGCCTATAGCGTCAACGCGCCGACACGTTGACGCTGAAAGGGTGGTGTTTCAGGGCGAACCACGCATCGGCAGGGGAATTGCTTAGGGGAAGGGGATCGGAAGGCGACTTCGAAGGCGTCGTCAGGAGGACTATTGAAAATGAGAAAGCTCTCGATCTGCACGATCATTCGAAACGAGGGCCCGTACCTGCGCGAGTGGATCGAGTTTCATCGTCTGGTGGGCGTCGAACACTTCTACGTTTACGATCACCAGTCGACCGACGAGAGCGTGGCTGTGCTTGCGCAGTACGTCCGCGACGGGCTGGTGACGGTCGTCGACTGGCCGCATCCGGCGCCGACGCAGACCGTCGCTTACACCGATTGCGCGCACCGCTTCGGGCAAGAGTCGCAATGGATCGCGTTCATGGACGCGGACGAGTTCTTCTATGCACCGGACAAGCGCGACCTGCGTGAGGTGCTCGCGGAGTACGCCCAGTACGGCGGTGTGCACGTCAACTACGTAAACTATGGGACGTCCGGCCTCGAAGAGCGTGGCGACGACCCGGTGATCCAGCGTTTCCTCCGCCGCGCGAGGCACGACGCCGCCGTCAAGCTGCCGGCGGGGCTCAAGGCCCACGGCCTCGATCCCAACGATGTCGGTAACTACCACGCGCTGAACGCCCGCGTTTCGAGCGTCATTCAACCGGCGCGCGTCGTTCGATGCGGCCACCCGCACTACTGGGACTACCGTGAGGGCTGGCATGCGGTGACCGAGAACCATGAGCGCCACACCGGTCCGATCACTGCCTCGGTGAGTGTCAGCAAGCTGCGCATGAACCACTACTGGTCGAAATCGGTAGAGGAGTGCCGCGAGAAGTTCGCACGTGGCGAGGTGGCCCTGTTGGCCCCGCGCACGTGGCCCGATGAGTTTCTGCGCCGCAACGTCGTCCTCAACGACGTCGCGGATGGGGAGATCCTCGCATACCTGCCGGCGCTGCGAAACGCGCTCGGCCTGGCGTCCGCTCCGTCCGCGGAGGAGTTGCTCGCCGAGAACCAGCGGCGCTGGAACAAACAGCGCGCCGACCGTTACTTCATCAAGGAGGGCTACCAGATTCACGAGCGGCCGCAGTACTTCCACGACGGCCGCGATGATGTCGTCTGGCAGGCGGCGGTCTATGCCCGCGCCGCCGAACTGGCACGCCGGTTCGGCGCGCGCACGATCATCGACATCGGCTGCGGCACCGGCGACAAGATCGCGGCCCTCGCGTCCGAGTTCGAGATCGTCGGAGTGGACTTCGGCTCCAACGTCGAGCGCGCCCGCCTCGCTCACCCGCGCGGACGCTGGATCGAGCACGACCTGCAAGGCGGCGAGCCGCTCCTGCTCCCCGCCGACCTGGTTCGCGGCGCGGTCGTCGTGTCTGCCGACGTGATCGAGCATCTGCCTCAGCCTGAGCGCCTGCTCCACCTTCTCGCCCGGCTCCGGGAGAGCGCCGCAGCGATCGTGATATCGACACCGGACCGCGACGCGACGCGCGGCGACGACGACTTCGGGCCGCCGAAGAACCCGTGCCACGTCCGCGAGTGGGCGACCGCGGAACTGGCGGAGTTCCTCAGGTCCGCAGGGTTCGACGGCGCTACCTTCGAGCTCGTTCCCGCAAACGACCGCGACCTTCGCCCGCGTACCATCATGGCGTCGCTCGTGATGGCCCGGCTGAACGCAGAGACCCCCACCTTGTCCGTCCAGCCTGTGGCACACGATCGGTTGCAAGCTTATGCGGGCAGACTGGCGAATATGATTTCGGAAATCCGGCGCGACGGGATCCAGGAAATCGTGCTCTACGGAGTGGGCGAAGCCGGTCAAACTTTCATTTCTTTTTGCCGGGCTGGAAACATTCGCGTCCGCTGCGCCGTTGATAAACAGGAATCTCTCTGGGGCACTGAAGTCGACGGGGTTCGCATTGTTCCGCTTACGGAAGCATTCAAAGAACGGGTCGACGCTTATGCAATCGCCTCCTTTAGCTCCGCGAGAGAAATCAGCCGCGGGATACGCGCGGTCTACCCCCAGGCGACAAGATTGCGAATCTACGCCCCGACTCAGGACTCACGAAATCGATGAACATCTTTTACGTGAGTGAGGCAAATACGGGATGCTCCAGGTGGCGGGCCGAGATTCCGGCGAAATATCTGAGGAAGCGCGGGCACACCGTGCACTTCTTCGGGCAAGACCGGATCACGACCTGTCCTGATGCCATCGTTTTTGGCCGCATGTATAAAGACGGCGCCGAACTTCTTAAACTCTATAAGTGGGCGAAGGAGAAGCACGTCCCCATAATCTATGACACTGACGATGCCGTGGATCTGGCCGATGCGTGGAATCCTGTCTGTACGACTCGCGAGCATGTGAACGACGCCCTCTACATGGCCGCGAACGCCGATATCGTGACAACGACGACGCCGGCGCTGGCCCAACATCTACGCAAATGGAATCCCAACGTCGTCGTCATTCCAAACAGCATTGACCCTGAGGAATGGGCACCGGAGGCAAAAGCCCCTGGTGCCGAAGTTCGCGTTGGCTGGTTGGGCGGCAGTACGCACTTTCTCGACGTGGCAATCGTTCTCGATGCCATCGCGGAGCTGAAAAAGAAGATCAAGTTTACGTTCGTGATTTACGGAATGACAACGCTGCCGAGTATCAAAGAGGCGTATCAGGCCAACTTGAAGGCAGAAGGTAATGCGTTTCGCACATCTCCACTTGGCCGGGCCATCAAAGTCTTTTTGAAGAAAAGCGATGGATTGCAGTACGAGTTCGTTCCATTCGTCCCGGCGTCACAGTACGTCCGTACTCTTTGCGATCTGCGACTCGATATTGGTATCGCACCTCTGGCGGAGACTCCATTCAATCGCCACAAGAGTTGCATCAAGTTCTATGAATATGCGATGTCGGGAGCTGTGACCCTCGCTTCCAACGTTATACCGTACTCCACGGAAGTCCCGGACACCTGCGACAACACGCGGAAGGCCTGGGTTGAGGCGATTGCAGGACTCATCGAATCCGATTCGGCCGGCAGGTTGAAGAGTCAACGCGAGTGGGTCATGACGCACCGTAACATTCAAAACAATGTCGTGATGTGGGAACAGGTTCTGTCGTCACCCTGCGTTTCAGAATTTCAGCCGCGGGGCGGCGTGAGAGTGTAGCCTCGGGCGCAAGCCCGGGGGGCAGGGTGTCGTTTTGGACTTCAAGCCCCGGAGGGGCGAAAGAATCTCTGGAATCTTTCGCCCCTCCGGGGCTGATTCGTTTAACTGCACAGAACCCCGGGCTTGCGCCCGAGGCTACACTCTCACGCCGCTCCGCGGCTGTTACAGTCCACTAATTTGAAACCGGAACAGCGACGCCGTCCGCGCGTCGGAATCGAATGTCTCCGGCAGTCCAGCCGTGAGAGGTGTTGACCAGAAACACTCGTGTGCTATAGCCACCGCCGGTGACCAGATGCGGCATGTAAATTTGCGTCGTTCCCGGCGCATCATCGACGACAGGGGTCACCGTCGCGACGATAAATTCTTTGCGGCTATTGTATCGGCCGCGCAGGCCTGCGATGCTCACCGGCGCCGGAGTCGCACTGCCGTCAAAGTTGGCGATAGCGTGTAGAACACCTGTGAATGGAGTTGGGATCGTCGGAAACAACTCCGACAGGAACCTGGAGATATGCCCGTGCGGGGGAAGTTTCAGTGAGAGAAATGAGGCGTTGTCTCCAGAGGGTAACGTCGGGCGGAGGAATACCTGCACTGTCTGGTCGGTGGGATTTGCTATCGCGATTCCTGAATTGACGGGATCCGCATCTGAGGGGCCGCTTAGATCAACATAGCTCGACAACCTGCTTCCCTCGGCCGAAGCCGTTCCGGTTTCCGTAATCGTTATGCCGGCAGGGGCGTATGAAAAGATTGCAAGTGAAACGGGCGTCGCACCGCCGAATGGTTCGACTTGTACAGAGCCCGCGACGGTCTCCGAACTCGAGTTGGCAGCCGTGATGCGGCTCGAACTCCTGGGCGCAACCTGGTAGGCTTCGCGGCTTCTTTCGTTACCGGAGTCATCGAAGAAATGTATCGTGCCGAAGGACGGCTCTTCGGTCGAGTTGACCAGAAGAACCTGTGTGGTCCATCCGCCTCCTGACGCGTACTGCGCCAGTGTTACCGGATTGTGCCGAACAGTCGCGTCCAAATCCGCAACAGGCAGCGTTGTCATGAGAAATTCGGAGCGCTCGTTCGTCAGACCTCGCAGCGCGATGGCTACGATCGGCGTCGACGCGGAGAACGAAAATGAGCCCTGGATGTTATCGCCTCCCTCAAAGGGCTTCTCGTTCAGGAAGCGTGCCAGTTCCGTGTGCGGCGGCAGAACGGCAAAGCCATTTCCGAAATTCCGGCCCGAATTGTCCGTGAAGTAAAAATCCACTCGGACATCCACATCGTTCGGATTCGAAAGCGCGATGCCGGTGTTCAAGGGGCCGTTCTTTTCAGCATAAATGCGCCCGGCCCGAATCGGGGCTTGCCCGCCGACAGAGGCCTCGCTGACGAGCACTCCATCGGTATTACGATAGCTCCAGATCGCTGTTGCGGAAGATGGAGGAGTTTGAGGAGCGAGATGGATTTCAGCTTGAACAACGCTCAGCGATTGCGCCTTGTCGACATCGAGGACACTGAGCCCATCGATGACCGTTCCAAACGGACGAGTCAGAGCGTCCGGTTCGAGGCGGCGCAGAGAAAATGCCTCGACCACATACAGCCCCGATGAATCTCCATAAATTCCGCTGGATACTCCATCGGCGGATGCGTAGATCGTGGAAATCGAACTGGAGGCCGGATCCACGCGCCTGACCACGTTGAGGGCCGTAACGTAAAGGTACCTGCCGTCGCCCCACATTCCGTTTCCGAAAGGGGCTGTTCGGGGGATCATGGTCACCTGTCCGCTGTCGAGATCCATGCTCCACATCGCCCCTTGATCAAAATAGTACAGACGGCGTCCCATGCCCCACATCGGGCCAATGGAGTGGGCCACCTCACCTCCATATCGTTTGCCGCGGATCACCGTGGTGACGCGGCCTGTGGCAAGTTCTACTTTTCGGAGAGCGCTGTTATCGTCGTTGACGTAAATGTCCCGCCCATCACTCCAGAGTTCCCGCGGATAAGCGAACCGCGCATCAGAGCCGATACCATCTGCGAATTGATTGAGCGTTTGGCCCGGAATTCCGGCAATCGTGGTGACCTGGCGCGTGGAAAGGTCAATCTTACGAATGCAGAACCGGTCGGACAAAATGAGAATGCTGCCGTCGGTCCACATGCCGCCGATGTCGAAAGCCCCGACACCAGATAGGGTCGACAACTGGCCGCTGGCTTTGTCGAACACTCGAATCATCCCCTTGTCTGAGATGTAAAGAGACTTGGAGTCGCCTGTGATTGAAACGAAAAGCGGGAGTGTGGTGCCAATCCTCGCGGACGTGCCCATGCCATCGATTCTTTGCGGCAATTCACCTGCAATTGTTGTTATTTGTCCGGTTGTCCTGTTTATCTTCTTGAGATCCGCGGACTCGGTGAAATAGAGGAAGCTTGAATCTCCCCAAAAGCCGGTGGGCACGCCATCGCCGACGTTGGTGAGATCGCCCGTCGTGACGTCGAATCTCCGGATCGTTGTGCCGTCGGGAAAATCGCGAAAATACAGAAAATGCGATTCGCCCCCTAGAAAGCCGGAAGTCCAATCGATCAGCCGGACCACTGTGCCGGTGTCCATGTTTACTTGATTGATCGCACCGGCGCGAAGAACATAAAGTTTCGTTCCGTCGATCCAGAATGGCCCCAGCGGAAGAGTGGTAGGGCCAAAACTGCCCAAGGGTCCAATCGATCCCGGCCTGATAATGGGGCCGCCAAAATCTACGATAAGCGAGCGGTTTGTTGTTGATGGATCGATTCTCCAGATCCGCCCGGACGCGCTGTCGGCGGTGTAAAGTGCGCCGTCTGTGAAGAGCGAATGTTCGCCGGTGCCCCGGTTAAATGAACCGATTTGAGAATAAGAGAAGCTCGAGCTTTGCCCGGTGGAGATTTCGTATCGATTCACGATCAGAGCGCCCAATGGAGTCGAAGCGGAGTACACGTACGTTCCGTCGCAGGCAATATGGGGACGCAAAATATCGGGCCGCAACAGTGTGACGACGCGGCCAGTCGCGGGATCCGCCTGGCGAAGCCCGTATTTGTCCCTGAAATATAGCTTTCCTTTGCAGCCTGTTAAATCGATAGCTGCGTCGAGAAACGCTTCGGACCCGACACCATCGGGTTTCGAAGTACTTACAATCCGGCCCGCAAGAAAAGTGGACTTCAGTGAGGGCGTAGCTCCCAGCGAAGCGGGTGAGGGCGGGGTTCCGGACCCCGAGTCGGAAACTGCGGGATCAAACAGTTCGGCGCTGGCCGAACCGGCTCCTCCTGCAGCCAATACTTTGTTCGTGTTCAGAAGGACACTCGCGAAACGTTCTCGGCGTTCATTCATCAGGTCCACTGTCGTCCACGCACCGGTGGCGGGATCAAATGATTCCGTGGTGTCAAAAGGATCGCCGAAAGTGGACGATGGCCTTCCACCCATGACAAGAACTTTGCCATCGCGAAGAACGACCGCCGTATGCCAGACACGACCGTCGGTCATTGAACCTGTATTTGCCCAACTCCCTGTCGCCGGGTCGAAAATCTCGGCTGTGCGGCCTCCACCGCCCCCGCCGGTTACCAATACTTTTCCATCCGGTAGAGTTGTCGCCGTATGGCCTGAGCGCGCCACGTTCAGATTTCCCGTTCGTGCCCACGTCATCGTTGAAGGATCGAAGAGCAAGCTTGTGGAATCGAAGCCGTTGGGAGTAAGGCCGCCTGTGACCAACACCTTGCCGTTCGTCAACAGCGTTGCGGTCTGTCCTTTTCTGCCCGCAGGCATTGGAGGCAGTAACACCCAGGAAGTCGTATTGGGATCGAAGAGCTCGGCTGAAGCAAGCGGTGGGGCTCCGCCGCCAGCGTCCCCGCCCGCGACCAGAACCTTCCCGCTGGGCAGCAGTGTTGCCGAATGTCCCTGCCTTGCGTTCTGCATCGATGGAACGGTGGTCCAGTTTCTCGTCGAGGGGTCGTATAGCTCGGCGGTTGCACTGACACCACCAGTGAATCCTCCGGTCACAAGAACTTTCCCGCTTGCGAGCAGCGTAGCGGTGTGATTGCAACGACCCGAGGCAAGGAATCCCGTTGGGGACCAGTTGCTGGTTGCGGGATTGTATGTCTCTGCGCTTGCCAGGCATCCGTTGATACCGCCACCCGTGACCAGGACAGTGCCGTCCAACAAGAGTGTCGCCGTGTGATCGCCGCGGGCAACTGCGAGATTGCCGGTCGATATCCAGCCACCGCGGACGACTCTAAGAATCACCTGGCCCGATGATGTTCCCGCAGGTGCGTTGGCGGTCACAGTTCTCCGTCCAATCAGAGCATCCGCGGAAATGCTGAAGCGGACGGGCAACGAACCGCTGGTTCTGCCGGTCAGCATCGCTACGGTAACACCGTTTCCGGATACGTTGACGGCCGTGACGTCCGTCAAATTAGTGCCCCGGATTGTGGCATCAAAGCTTGTTCCAGCCTTGCCCTCCGAGGGCGACATCGAGTTGAACGAAGGCGGAACAAGGGATTGAGCCGACGCGTCACCAGCCCCAATGACGCCAACCAAAAAAACCAACAAGAATCCGATAACTTTCAAACCTCTCCCACCAATGGAAAAATGTGAAGATTTTGCATGCGCGGCGGCCAGGATGTAGTGAAGGAAGAACACATCCTGTGTCTTTGATTTTCCGTAAAGCGCTGACTCCGCTAAACCCACGCCCGGCCCGGACCGCCGCGCGTGATCAATCTAGCAATTCAGCAGCCAGAGAAAGTAAGCTTTGCGTCTGGTCGAAGTATGAATCGTATGAACAGACATCTGTTTCGAGCTTTATTGGTTTCGTTGGTATTCCTGACCGTGGTCTATGCCCAGAAGAAGCCGGAGATAAGTGTTTCCCCGGCCCGCGTCAAGGTTGGTGAACCTGTCATGTTGAAGGGAACCGGCTTCACTCCAAATCGATCGGCGATGTCTCACCTCCGCAGGCCCGATGGAACTGAATACAACCAGCTGCGCTTTCGTATCGACGAGCGCGGGGAATTTTCTCACAAGATCGATACAGTCATGATGGACGTCGGCACTTTCGAGTTATGGGCTGAAGATGAAACCTCGAAACTCGTATCGAATCGAACGCAGTTCAAGGTGGAGTAAACCGCAGGGCCGGCCGCGGTGAAAAAAGCGACAAGCAGAGCAGATGCCCCTGGCCGAGGCCGGGAATTGTTGCGCAAGCACTCTGTTATCCGAAGTTCACTTCTGCTCTCCCTCACGTTTCCATAGTGTGCGGATTCTCAGCAAATCGTAAGGAAATTGAAGTGAAAATCTCCATACTTGACGACTACCACGACACTCTGCGCACGCTTGGGTGCTTCGAAAAGCTGAAAGGCCACGACGTCCAGATCTGGAACGATCACGTGCAGGACGTCGAGACGCTGGCCCGGCGGCTCCAGGATACAGAAGTTCTGGTGCTGATACGTGAGCGGACCAGCATTCGCGCTCCGCTGCTCGATCGACTGGACAAACTAAAGCTCATCAGTCAACGCAGCGTGTACCCGCACATCGACGTGGATGCGTGCACCAGGCGTGGCGTTATCGTGTCCTCCAGCCAGCACCCGGGCACACCGTCTTATGCGGCTGCCGAGTTGACCTGGGGGCTGGTCCTTGCCGCGATGCGCCAGATCCCACAGCAGATGGCTTCGCTCAAAGCAGGGCGCTGGCAGATCGGCGTCGGCAGCGGACTGCGGGAAAGGACGCTGGGAATCTACGGCTACGGCCGGATCGGAAATGCCGTGGCAGGGTACGGCAGGGCCTTCGGGATGAATGTGCTCGTGTGGGCGAGAGAAGCCTCGCTGGAGCGGGCCCGGAACGACGGTTACACCCCGGCCAGGAGCAAGATTGCGTTTTTCGAGGACTGCGACGTCATCTCCCTGCACATGAGGCTCGTTGAGGCAACTCGAGGGATCGTGACGGAGGCCGACCTCGCCCGCATGAAGCCCACAGCGCTCATCGTGAATACGAGCCGGGCGGGGCTGATCGAGCCCGGCGCTCTTGTGCGCGCTTTGCAGGCCGGACGACCTGGAATGGCGGCCGTTGACGTCTATGAGGAAGAACCGGTTCTGGATACGCGGCACCCTTTGCTTGCGATGGACAATGTTGTGTGCACGCCCCACATCGGATACGTCACCCGCGACGAGTACGAGATTCAATTTTCGGATATTTTCGACCAGGTCACGGCCTATTGTGCAGGCAAGCCGACCAACGTTGTGAATCCCGAAGTACTGGAATCCAGGAGCCGCCGCCCCGGGGAGTGATTCCCCTGCTGTATATCGCGGAAAAATCCGAATTCCAGCCGCGGAGCGGCGTGAGAGTGTAGCCCCGGGCGCAAGCCCGGGGTTCTGTGCGGTTAAGCGAGTCAGCCCCGGAGGGGCGGAAGATTGCAGAGACTCTTTCCCCCTTACGGGCTTGAAGTCCAAACGACACCCTACCCCGGGCTAGCGCCCGGGGCTACACTCTAGCGCCGCTCCGCGGCTGCGATCGATCGAATGCCTCTTGGCCATTTTGTTTCGTTCGGCGTGAAACGTTATCCACATCCGACTCACTATCCTCCAGCTGGACAACAGCGGAATGTACATTCACATCAATTAAACGGAGATAACTATGAAGGAAGAGAACCAGGATAGTAATGGCGCAGGATTACCTGAAGCGGCCGAACAGGCTGTCGAGTCTTCGGGTCGCCGGACTTTTATGAAGGCTGTCGTCGCTGGAGCGGTTGCGACGGGGGGACTCGCCGCTGTTTCATCGGCACAATCGGCTCCCATGTGTGGTCCAATCCCGCCCGAGGACCTCAAGCAGCTGACCGCCATGATTCAAGCTTACGGAGGCCGGCTGGTCGACTATTTCCCCTGCGGTCAGCCTGATCCGAACGCAGTTTTTGGGACCGTCTCCATTCGCCCGGAAGGAGCAGGGGCGCTGATTCAGGCCTTCCTGAAATTCGATCGGCTTCGGCTCAATTGCGAAGTGTTTCCTTACGGGATCCCATACCCTGACATCGTCAATATCAAGTTCAAGACTCCGGGTGTGGGCGGTTACTAGATAACGGAGAAGGATATGGGACCAACCGGAAGAGCTCGCATTCTGCAGGTTCACCCGACTCGAAGGTGCAATCTGCGTTGTCTTCACTGCTATTCCTCTTCCGGTCCGGAGGAGCGCGACGCCTTGCCGGCCGCGCTCCTCAAAGATGCCCTCACTGATGCACGCGCGGAAGGCTACAGTGTAGCCGGGTTTTCAGGCGGCGAACCCCTCCTGTATAAGCCCCTGGGCGAAGTATTGCAGCATGCCAAGGAGTGCGGCCTGGTAACGACGGTCACGAGCAATGGCATGTTGCTGGACCAGAAGAGCCTTCAGATGTTGCGCGGGCGTGCCGATCTGCTTGCGATCAGCCTGGACGGAATACCGGAGTCGCATAACCGAATGCGGGCCTCCACCTGCGCCTTCGAGGTCATGCAAGCCCGGCTGGAAGGAGTTCGACAAGCCCGGATTCCCTTCGGCTTTATCTTCACATTGACCCGGCAGAATCTGCATGAGCTGGAACCCGTCGCAGCTTTCGCGAAAGAGCAGGGGGCGCGCTTGCTGCAAATCCACCCGCTCGAGGGGGCAGGCCGGGCTCGCGAAACGTTGCCGGGCTTTCAGCCCGACGAGGTCCGGTCGGCATATGCGTTTCTCGAAACTCTCCGGCTTCAAAGCATGCTGGGCGACGGGCTCCGCGTTCATGTGGACCTGTTTGACCGCGCCGTTCTTCAATCCAGGCCGGAGCTGGTTTTCGCGGAAGACATTCCTGAAAACACTGTGGAATCGCCCCTCGCCGAACTCATTTCCCCATTGATCATTCAAGCTGACGGTTCCCTGGTGCCTCTTCAATATGGATTTGCCTCGAAGTACGCCCTGGGCAGCCTCTATGAAGAGAGCCTGCCGGAACTGGCCGCGAAGTGGCGTCTGCGCGTCTTTCCCCAATTTCGTGAACTTTCCCGACGCGTGTACCGCCAGAGTGTAAATCCGGACGTTTTGCCCTTCTTCAACTGGTATGAAGTCATCGCGCAAGAGGCCAGGCTCGAGGAGGAATCCAGTCCCTGCGAACAACTCACGAAAAAGTAGAAAATGCGACGTCTTTCTGGCACTGTCTAAGCCGCGTTCCCGCACGATGCAGGAAGCAATCATATAGACATAGAGGAGCACCATGCTTGAAACGCGCGCGGCCAGGTGGATCTGTTTCATACTGACGGGTTTTTTTCTTATAGCGGCGGCGGGCCCGCTTCACGCCCAGTCGCAGGCGATGAACGGCGTCATTGAAGGTACGATTCGGGCGGAGAATGGGCCGGCCGTGGCCGGGGTGTCTGTCGGCCTACGGAACCAGGACAATGGTGTCGTACGACGCCTTCAGACGGACAGCGGCGGACGATATCGGGCTCCTTTACTCCCGCTGGGCAACTATGAAATCACCGCTGAACGGGAAGGTTTTATCGCGTACCGGCAGAGCGGGATTTCTCTGGGGATTGGGCAGACGTTGACTATCAACGTCATTTTAAGGCGAACGCTCTCCGCGGAACCGATCAGCGTTATCACCGCATCACCGCTAATCGAATCCGATCGGAAGCAACCCGGCACAACCATCAACAGGAAATTCGTGGAGAGCCTCCCGCTATATGGCCGGAAGTTTATGGATCTGGGCGTGATGGTTCCGGGGGCAACCGAATTCGGCGATCGTGATACGAGCGCGACGGCCGATTTCGCAGGAGTCAATCACTTCTATAGCAACGCGATCATAGATGGCACGAACTCCTACCAGGCGTGGAGCGGCCTTCCTAACGGGAAATTCGTGGTGCCGTTCGAATTCAGTCAGAACGCCATCCAGGAGTTTCAGATCTTGAATGGAAATTTCACAGCCGAATTCGGCCGGTCGGCCGGAGGGTTGATCAACGCCGTCACGAAATCGGGTACGAATCAGTTGCATGGGGACGCATCATATTTCTACTCCGATAGTGCGATGAGCGCGAGGCCGCGTTTTGCGTTTACCAAACCGAAAACGCGCCAGCAGGAATTGGTAGGCTCGCTGGGCGGCCCTCTGGTCAAGGATCGCCTTTTCCTGTTTGGCAATTACGATCAACAAATCCGAAGCGAGCCCTTGATTGTGACTCCGGGTACGGCTCTCGATGGCGCCGACGCGACACTTGCTTCCATCACCAGCCCCGACGAGCGGCAACGATTTATACAAGCGCGGGATTTCGTTCGCTCTCTCACCGGCGATTTCGATCGAAGCCTCGATCAATATACCGGTCTGCTTAAAACGGATTGGCATCCCAATGCGACCCAAACGTTGAGCGCCCGATTCAATTACCAGAATTTTCGCGCGACTAATGTTCCCGAAAACGGGTTCTCCACACCGATCATCACCGGGATGGCTGTCAGCAATAACGGGAGAGTCACCGTTGAGAATAGCTCCATGGCCCTGCAGTGGAGTTCCTCAATCTCACCCCAGACTTTGAACGAGGCGCGAATTCTGTTTTCACTCGGAAAGGAACGACAGATAGCTAATGCCGAGGGACCGCAGGTACGTATCGGTTCGGCGAGAACCGGCTTCGCCTTCGGACGTCGAGATGTCTTCCCGGCTTTCTTGAGGGAACAGCGCTGGCAGTGGGTGGACAACATCACAGTCGTGCGTGGAGCGCACGAAATCAGGACCGGAGTGGATATCGATCGTGTCGTCGACCGGAATGTGTCCATGACGGCCATCGACGGCTCATATCAGTTCAACAGCCTGAGAGATTTCGCCAACGGCCGCTACATGGCCTACACCCAGAGCTTCGGAGTCCCGGAAGACAAGACAGTCAGTCCCTATTACGGTGTTTTCGTTCAAGACAACATCCGGCTTGCATCGACTCTCTCGATGAATGCCGGGCTGCGATATGAGTTCCAGAAACTCAAACCCTCGCCGCTGCCCAATCCCCAATTTCCGCGGACCGGCGAAGTCCATCAAGACAAGAACAACTTTGCGCCCCGCCTGGCGTTTGCCTGGCAGCCTGAACAGAAGATGGTGATTCGAACCAGCTACGGAATTTATTACGGCCCGCTTTCAGTGCAGGCGAATTCCGTGGCCAAGACGCAAAACGGGCTTTTTCAAAGGTTGCAGGAGTATCGAGGTCCCACCGTGGCCGGCGCCCCGCAATACCCCGCCGTATTTGCAAGAAACACCCAGCCGCAAACGCCCGCTCCTGGAGCGCGCATCATTGTTTTCAGTCCCGACTTTGCCAGCCCTTATGTGCAGCAGGTGAACGTTGAACTCGAACGGGAGATTCTGCCTGATTTGAGCATCTCTTCGGGATGGCTCTTCACTAAAGGAACCCGATTACGCAGCAATGAAGACCTGAACCTCTTTCCTCCAGGTTCCAGAACGATTGAGATCCGGGATACGGGCCGCAACATCTCCGGATTTTTTACCGTCCCGTCCTTTGGCGGTCCGGCGTCGCGGCCGTTTCCGTTCTTCGATCAAATCGCCGAATTCAGATCGGATAACAGTTCGGCCTACCACGCTCTGTTCGTGCAGGTGAACAAGCGGTATAGCCATGGCCTGCAGTTTCTTTTCAATTACACGCTTTCCAAGCTGATCGATCGGGGACCGGCGCCGGGGAATCAGATCACCTGCTGCACGAGTGAAAACGCATTCAACCCTGGAAACGAGCGCGGTTTGGGCAGGCGGGACCAGCGAAACCGGGTTAATTTTGCCGCGGTATGGGACTTACCGAATGTTTCGCCCCAGGGCCGATTCGCGAGGGGTATTCTCGATGGCTGGCGCATCAACACCATTATTAAAGCCGGCAGTGGCCGGCCGTTTGACGCGACGGTTACGGGAGACTCCGGCGGAGATGTCAACCTGGACGCAGTTCGAGGCGATCGGGCACCTCTTTTGGGACGGGATTCTTTCATCGGTCCCGGGTATTCCACAGTGGATCTGTCGTTACGGAAGGTGCTGTTCGCGAAGGAGGGAAAGACCCTCGATCTTACGTTCGAAGGGTTCAACGTCTTCAATCGAGCGAACTATCTTCGGCCCGTTACCGACTACTTCACGTTGACAAATGTTCCCGGCGGAGCCCCGAGGCTCGACGGGCCTCTGCCTTCATTCGGAAAGCCGCAGGATGCCACAAGCTCCCGGCGCTTGCAGGCGGCATTGAAGTTCTATTTTTAAGCCGCGAATGGTAATTCGGGGACAGACGTATAAATCACCTAATTAGCGTATGAGATCGGCTTTGAACGCTAATTAGGTGATTTATACGTCTGTCCCCGAATTACCATTCTGCTTTTCAATCCGCAGTCTTGGATCCCTTCCGTGCGGGTGTGTTCCTTCCGGCGGCCGCTGCGCGATTCGCGATGTGTTTATAGCCCTTGCTCAATGCTTCTTTTTCCACGGCCATAAGAATGACTCGGGCGGTTTCCAAATGGCCGGAAGCCATCTCGATTTCAGCGAGTGCCAGCCTTGCTTCCAACTCGAGACTGACCAGAGAAGCTTTTCGGGCCTCGGCAACGATCAGACTGAGGTCGCTTGTGGCTCTGGCAGTCTGCCCGGTTGAGGCGCGGATGGACGCGGCGGTGATGCCGACCGAGAGGCGCAGGCTCCCGTCAAGACTCTTCGAGGAAATCTCTTCCGCGCGGTCGATTGCTTGTTTCGCCTCGGATCGTTTTTCCTGAGAGAGAAGCGAGCGGGCCAATACTGCCATCGCCGACGCCTCGTCGTCCGCCCGGTTTTCTATCCGGAATTCTTCGATTGCCGCTCTGGCTCCTTCTTCCGCCGGCACGGGAGAACCTTCCTGCAACGAGATGTGAGCCAGCGCAAGCCGGCTGTCGGCGATACTTCCTTTTTCGCCAAGCTGAGTCCGCAGAGCCAGCGCTTCTTCATGCTTTTTCCGGGCGCCTGCAAGATCCCCCTGAGTCAAGAGCAGATCTCCCAGCCGGGTCAAGGAGTAGGCAACGGAGCTGTTATTGCCCACATCACGAAATGCCGCCAGCGATTCGTCATAAAGGGTAGAGGCACGCGCCAGATCACCCTTTTCGGAAAGCAGATCCGCGAGATTACCAAGTACGGTCGCCGCGCCGTTCCTGTCGCCGATCTCGCGGAAAACCGCCAATGCGGCCTCGTACGTCTTTTGAGCCCCCGGTAAATTTCCTTCCAAACCGGACACGTTCGCGAGGTTATTGAGTGCTCTGGCTTCACCCACGCGGTCGCTGAGCTCGCGATAAATTGCCAGCGCCTGCTCGTGCATGCTCTTTGCGTCTGTCAAATTCGCCTGACTGCGAAAAAGGCTGGCCAACGACGTCAGGGCTGCTGCCGTTCCCCCTCGATCTCCAAGCTGTCGGTACGTGGCCAGGGATTGCTCATAGATGTTCTTTGCTCCGCGCGAATCGCCGGACTTTGCGAGAACGAAAGCAAGATTCGTGGCTGAATTCGCAGCGTCCCAATGGTCTCCCGCAGCGGAATACATCCGATTCGCATCTTCAAAGGCGGCACGTGCCTGGTCCAACTCTCCAAGGTTCGCCAGAGCGTTGCCTTCAAGCAGCCGCCCACCCGCCACCAGCAGACGTGCCCCCTGTGTCCTACCTTTAGTTACCGCATTTGCGGCCAGGACTTGTTGGTGCTTGAAGTCGGAGAGAGCGCCGGCGGCGCGTGCCTCCGCCAAATCGATCCGAGGGCTGTTACCATCGAAGGCGGGAGACTTTCGCAGTGTCTCCACCGTAGCCATCGCATCTTTTGCCTTGCCGGCCGATGTTTGCGCAGATGCCAGACGAAGTCCATAGTCGAGATTGTCTGGAAAGAAGCCGAACAAGGTTCGGTAAACTTCTGCCGCCTGGTCCCACTGCAGCGCTGATTCCCGGTACCGTCCTTCAATCGACAGCCGATCTTCGCGCGAAAGCCTGGAAGAAAGGTCCAAAGCCTTTTTCCCTTCGTCCCTGGCTTTGTTCCCATAACCCAGCATGGACCAGGTGGTAGCGAGCGCGGCATGGGCTAACGCGTGCCCGGGATCTGCAGTGACCGTTTTTTCCAGGAGAGGTCGCGCTCCGAGCGCATCAAAAAAGCGAAGCTTCTCCAACGCTTCCGAATAGGAGCGCGCGGCGTCGAGATTTGCCGGCAGCGACGCTTGCGCAAGATTGGTCTCGCGGGCATCCGGGTTTTGGACACCCAGCTTCACGCGCAGCTGGGCGCCGGTGCGTGAAACCAGATCGAACAGTTCGGTCGGATAGCCTTCCTCGCTGATCGTCGCAAGAAGACCGCCGGTCATGGAGTCTTGTGCGCGGAGGTCCAGGCGAACCTTGCTGGGAATTCCATTCAGGACCAGGTAGGAGCCGGAAATCACAACGTCGGCGCCCAGGTAAGTTCGAATCCTGGCCAGAGTGTCAGATGCGAAACTGCTGGGTTCGGGCAGGGAGAGTTCAACCTGCATTCGAGCAACGTTCTCTCCCGGAATCGCCCGCAATTTTTCGCCGGCGCCGAGTTCTGTCGTCAACCACTCCGCGAGGGCGGTTGAGAGCCACGCTGCATCGGCTTCTCCCGTCAGGTTCCGAAAACCCAAAACCGCCACGGACCGCCGCGAGGCGCTCGCGCCGGGCGTACGGTGCAGGTTTTGAAACAGCAGGACACCTAGCAAGACGCCCACGAGCACGGTTGCGCCGGTCGTCATCATGAGCCGGCGAGAGCCTGCCCGGTCTTTAACGACGTGTTTTCGCGGTTGCTGCACGGCGCCCGGCACCGGGGAGGCTTTCTCACCACCCAATGCTTCCAACAGATGCCCTACGCTGGGAAAGCGGTCGGTGGGCTTGCGCTCCAGACATCGCATAATGGAGCTTTCCCATTCACTGTCCAGATCAGGAACGTGTACGCGCGGTGATGGAGCAGTTTTCTTCAGCCGCTTGAACGCTATGGCCAGAGCGGATTCGCCGGTGAAAGGCAGCTTGCCGGTTACCATTTCGTACATCACTACGCCCAGAGCGTAGATGTCGGCCGAGGCAGTGATTTCCTCACCTTCCACCTGCTCGGGAGCCATGTAGGCAGGAGTGCCCTGGAATGCGCCGGCGCCCGAGGGAATGCTGAAAAGACTCTGGCCGGCGAGGCTGGAGCGCGCAAGACCGAAGTCGGTCACGACGACTCGATAATCCTGCGCCCCATTGCTCGAAGGACCTGCAGGTACCAGGATGACGTTGGAGCTCTTGAAATCGCGATGAATGACTCCGGCTTTGTGCGCCGCGCTGAGCGCCGCCGCCATTTGAAGAATCATGGGCCAGGCTTCCTGTGGCGCCATGGGTCCGGCGCGGCGTATCCGCTCGCTGAGCGTCTCGCCATTCAGGAGTTCCATGCTAAGGAAGGTGATTTTGTCGCGCGGACCGGTGCCGGCCTCCGATGCCTCCACGTGATGGAAGACGTCGAAGATTCGGCAGACATTCGGATGCGTCACCTTCCTGGCAAGATGAATCTCTTGTTTGAACCGCGCCAGCGCCTGCTCTTCCAGGGCAATCTCCGGCCGGATGGTTTTCAATGCGATGTGTTCGCCCAGCTCCAGGTCTTCCGCCTCGTAGACCTCTCCCATCCCGCCCCTCGCAAGAAAGCGAATGATCTTGAACCGGCCTGCGAGGAGACGACCGGGAGAAAAAGTCGAATAAAAGGGAGAGTCCGACACGCGATCCTGACGCTGCGTAACGCCGAATTCCGGACTGGCTGCAAGTGGAACAGTGATGTCTGATCTCTTGTCGAGCGGCTTGAGATCGTTCACCACTTTTTCTATATCCCGGTAACAGTCCGCCCGCTCTCGATGCAGCATTCTGGAAACGATTTCTTTGAAAGCGTCCGGCAGATCCGAGCGAAAATGCTCAATTGGGGGAAGCGGAGTCTGTGCCGGCGGCAATTCGCCCGTGGCCAATTCGTAGAGCAAAGCCCCGAAATCGATGAGGTCCGTTTCGACGGGGTTTTCCAGACCTCGCGATTCGTTCAGAACGAAGTCCGTGAGCTTGAGCACACCGGTTTCGCTGAACATCACGTTTTCAGTCTTCAAATTTCGATGATGGACGCCCTGCCGATGCGCATGGACAAGCCCATCGCCAATTTGCAGTGAATAGGAAATGATGTCCTCGGACGGGAGCCGGGCGCCTTCTGAGTTTAATAGTCGGATCCTGGCTTTAAGAGTACCGCCGGACAGATACTCTGTTACGACGAACGACTGGGCCGAGATGCGGCCTACGTCCCAGACCTCGGCGATGTGAGGATGTCTCAGCCTGGAGAGCTTTCCGGTTTCTTCCTGAAATGCCGTGAAATTCTCGCCGGGCGTTTCATACAAAACCTTCAGGGCTACGCAACGCTCCAACTCCAGATCCCAGGCTTTATAGACGGTCGCCTGTCCGCTGTTGCCGAGTGTTTCCAAAGCCTGGTAATGGGAAATTGTATGCATGCAAATACGAGGCGTTCTGGATCAACGCGGGCTAAAGCCCGCGACTAGATTCAGACCGAACGTTGTCAGTGTATTGCGACTCTTGGGTGAAACACCAGTGGACTGATGGATCAGGCGGCCTTGTCGGATTTGCCCCGCTTCGTCGCCAACTTGTGGATTTCGTCCGTGTTTGCCGGTTTCCAAATGGTTGTGAGCCGCGGATGGTTTGGGCAGTCCGGAAACTCCATGCCTTCAGCGACGATGACTTCAACACCGCAACACAGGTTCCTGTAGACTCCAAATACCGAATTGGATTCCCCATTCTCTGGCATACCTTACGCTATAGCATATCGACAAAAGCCGACAACAACGCATTTTAGATGGCGCAACGGCGATACCTGGTTACCACCTTACAAAATGATCGAAAACGTGACGTTGCAGCGACTCTCGGCATCCGATTGCCTCATCGAGCGTCAACAACCGGCGCATCCGCAGTGAGGCGAGAGTCCCTTTCCACTTTTACCAGATTGCCCCTGCGTTCGTAATCCGCGATGAACTCGGCATTGAGGTAGGCGGCGCCCTTCAGTTTGTGCCACGCGAGTAGCCGGTATTCTCCGGATCGGATTCCGGTAATTCGAAATCTGCCGCCGGATTCGATGGCCACCGCTTTAGCGCTCGCGCGGTTCAGTTCGCCGAGTTGCCGGATCGGAACCAGGACGACGGTTGCGCTGTCGTTATAGAGTCGGTCCCTTCCATCGGTGAGACGTCCGCTGACTTCCCCACCCCTGCCGTCGACGGTAATATCCAGAAATGACGAATTCGATTGAACGGTCATCCACGAGTGGAGAACATCGACACCGTCCAGTGTCGCTCGTTGAATGCAGGCATACTCGGGCAGGCCCAAAATTTCCATCAATTGGTGCTCTTCGTCTGTCACATTCTCAATTGTGAATGATCCGTCGGCAGCGACCGGCGCTGGTTCCGGATCGTTGGGCCGGGTGAATGGATTATCCCTGTCACGGATCCAGACTTGCAGTTTGGTCAAGTCGATCGGCGGTGAATCCTGGGGAACAGTAATCCGTCCCTTCAGGTTGACACCGGCCTTGATCACGATCTCAACATCGGTGAGGTCTTCAGAACGAAGATCGATTCGAGTCCGGCCCGAATTACCTTTTTTGCCTGGGAAATTGGGAACACGCGTAGTCGCGGACAAGTCGTAGGCACCGGATGGAATGTCTTCGATTTCGAAGGATCGTTCCTTGTCCTTTGACCGGTTCATCATGCCAAGGGGCTCGTGCCTGATTCCGTCTATGGCCACCAGACGTATAAACAGGACCGTGTAGCCCTTTTCGGGTTCGTTGGAGGTGTTCGTGATCTTTCCGGTGATGCGATGCAAGCCGCGACGGCCAACGCCGACATCAACGCTCAGCCGGCCCGTCCCCGTATAGACCAGCGGGGCAGCGGCCTTCCAGTCCGTCGTGTTTGGATAGAACGTCGGCGTGAACGTGTCGTTTTCCACCCTTAGAAAGTACTCGCCGGGAGGCAGGCCGGACAGCGCATAACGTCCGTCCTTATCCGTGAAGTCTGCGCTGTTGGAAACAAACGACACGCGGCGCACACCGTTGAAATCATAATCCGTCTCAAATGCGCGCACGCGAGCTCCGGAAATAGGGTTTTTCGTGTCCTCATCGAAGACGATTCCTTCGATCGCCGGGGCGAGCGAAACCGGCTCCTGGCCAGCAATGATTCGCATTGCGATCAGCAGAAACAGGAAACGCAGTTCCATTTGTACCGCATTCTATACCTAATCTGAAGTGAACGCGGGCTGAAGCCCGCGACTACATTCGGGTCGAACGTTGACCCCAAATGTAGTCGCGGGGCTTTAGCCCGCGTTCACCGCCGCATAGGCCTGCTTCAGGCCTTCAATGTCGATTTTCTTCATTTTGAGCATTGCTTCCATCACCCTTTTCGATTTCTTAGGATCGGAGTCACTCAGCATTTCGCCCAGAATCGCGGGATTGATCTGCCATGACAAACCATATTTGTCTTTGAGCCAGCCGCATGGGCCTTCCTGTCCGCCTTCCGAGAGCTTTTTCCAAAACTCGTCCACTTCTTCCTGGGTCTTGCAGTCCACGGAAAACGATATGGCTTCGGTGAATTTGTAGTGGGGCCCGCCGTTCAACGCGATGAATCTCTGTCCATCGAGCTCGAACACCACAGTCATCACGCTGCCTTTAGGTCCGGGACCTGACTCTCCGTAGCGGGCGGTGCTCACGATCTTTGAGTTTGCAAAAATGGAGACATAGAGCTTTGCAGCCTCCTCGGCTTGATTATCGAACCACAAAAATGGCGTGATTTTCGGCATGCGTTTAAACTCCCTTTCATTTATTGAAATGTTGAATTGTCGTCCTTCGTCACAGGTGAATCGAACGGCGGGCGCCCAGATCGACATCCCGGCAGAAAAATAATTGCGGCGGGGAGGGCGGTGACGATTGAATGGTGAGGGATGAGGAAGGGCACTCACCGCTTAACGGTAAAACGATGAGTGCCGCTGGCCAAACGGTCGAGACGAACTACGCTACGTCCTCCCAATACGGCTTGTATCCGTAGTGACGGTACAGGCTGGTTCCAAAGGCGGGATCGGCCATGTTCGGCCAATTGTTCTTGTCGAAACCAGGAGCATTCTCCAGTACTTTCTTATCGACAGACAGAATGAACTGCTTGTTGACCGGATCGACCCGCAGCGCCTCCCACGGTACAGCAAACAGCTTGTTACCCATTTTCATAAACCCACCAAAAGACAAAACCGCGTAAGCGATGCGCCCGGAATTCAGATCGATCATCAGATCTTCGATCTTTCCAAGATCCTCGCCGGCGGCGTTCTTAACGTGATCTTTGCAGATCGAGCTGCTCGAGAGAACCTTGGGGTACCTGGTCTTTTCCATTGCCATCTCCTTATCGTCGAATGTTACTGGAACAGTGCGAGCCTTTCCGCTTTCGGCCAGGACACGTACTTTTCGGTGAAGACTCCAGCAGTTTTTCTTCCGGAGGAATGTTTGTGCCACCATGTGGCGAAGCTACTGCGATTCTGGAGGACGCACGCCGTTAACCCAAATGTCGAACGAACATTGTGGTAACGAACCGGCGTTTAAAGGGACTACAGGAACCATCCGGCGGCATTTCGTCTTCCCGCTGCTGCCCTGTGCAAAACCCACCCGTCTAAACGCGGGCTAAAGCCCGCGACTACATTTGGGATCGACGTTCGGTCTGAATGTAGTCGCGGGCTTCAGCCCGCGTTCAGACGCAAACCATTAAGTTGATAAAATATCGTGGTACGATACAGTATAGGGGTCGATAGGAGGGAAGTGCGACATGAGGACCGGGGCTCATCTGGGTGCCATCGAAAAGCAATGGGCGTCTCTATATTTCGCCACTGTTGGACTGGCAGCCGGTTTTCTGGGGAGTCTGGTCAAGCTTGTCTCGAATATGATCGGCGCATCCATCATGGACCTCGATCCTTTGAAGCTATTGCGTGTTTACGCCACCATCAAGGAAGGACCCGCAGCTCTGGTGGCCAACAACGGAATATCTCTGTTGGACGCATTCCTTATGCATCTGGTGGTCGGTTCCATATTCGGAGCCATATTCATGATCATCATGTCGAACCGGAGCTCATTTCCAAAGTTAACGGCCTTTCTTTCCGCAGGCGTAGCCTACGGACTCGCGATCTGGATCATCACTTTCTATCTGCTCCTGAGCTGGATTCAGCCGCTCGTAAACGGCAGCGCCTACATCGTCAATGAAACGCCATGGTGGGTCGCAGCGGGCTCGCACGCTCTTTACGGCTTCACGGTCGCTCTTGTATCGTTTCCTTTCCGGAACGACGTGGATCGTAGTTAGAAAGGGTTTTCAACCGCGAATTAGGCGGCTGAAAATCTTTTCTACAGAGCGGAATTCATCTCGAGAAAGTCCCGGGTAAGGCTGGTCTCGATCTCGAAGAGCCGCAGGTCGCCGTATTCCCGGGGATACGGCGCGTCCACGGTGATCCGCCTGGAGATAGTGGCGGGCTTCCGGCTGACGATCAGGATTTGCTGCGAAAGGAAGATCGCCTCGCTGATGCTGTGTGTCACAAACACGACGGTCTTTCCAGTCTCCTGCCAAATCCGAATCAGTTCCTGCCGCAGTTTCCGTGCCGTGAATTCGTCGAGCCCGCTGAACGGCTCGTCCATCAAAAGAATTTCCGGATCGATAACCAGGGCTCGGGCGATCGCCACGCGCTGCTGCATCCCTCCGGACAATTGAAGCGGATAATAATCCTCGAATCCGTCAAGACCCACGAGACGAAGGTACTTCAAGGCAAGCTCCCGCCGCCCTCGTTTGTCGAAATTGTCGTGTTCCAGAGGCAGGGCCACGTTATCCGTCACTGTTCGCCAGTTCAGGAGCCGGGGTTGCTGAAAAACGAACCCCATTTTGTTCCCGTTCACCGATATGTTTCCTGAAGTATGGCGATCGAGCCTGGCAATCAGGTTCAGGATCGTGGATTTGCCGCAACCCGACGGCCCGAGCAGGGAACAGAACGTCCCCTCCGCGATCTCGAAACTGATGTTCTCCAGAACGCGCAGACGTTCGCCGTTCGGCTGAAGATACTCCTTGCGGACTTCCTTGAGAGTGATCATGCGCTCAGAGGTATTATTCGAACGCGGGCGTCAAGCCCGGGACTACATTGCGCCACTTTGTCAGCCGCCTCTCGACAGGTTTGAACAGCAAATACTCGATGGCAAACATCACCAGAAGGAACAGAAGCGTCCACGCAAAGACCTGCGACATGGAGAACAGACCGAACCAGTAGTTCAGCATGAATCCGACGCCGCTGGACATCCCGATCAGTTCCACCGTCGTGCAGATCTTCCAGCAGATGCCGAGCGCGTACCGCATCGCGGCGAGAATATGGGGCAGGAGCTGCGGGAAAATGATTTTCCGAATGATCGCACCTCGGCTCAGGCGAAAGGCATTGCCCATGCTAACAAGCTGCGTATCCATTCCTTTGATGCCTTGCCAGATGCTGATGGCAACCGCCGGAAACGCCGACGAGCCGATCGCGACGATCGCAGCGAAATCGTTCAGCCCGAGCCAGAGAAGGCAGATGATGCTGTAGACGATGGCCGGCAGAGTCAGGCCGACCATAACCCAGGATTCCAGAAACACTTCAGCCCGCCGCGACAGCCCCATTGCCGTACCAAAGGCGATCCCGAGGGCCATCGTCAGGACCAATCCGAAGCCAACGCGGAAGAGCGTTTTATATAGATGATAGAAGGCCTGGCCGGATCGCAGGTTTTCCCACATTGCCAGAAACACGGCATAGGGACCTGGAACAATGGTCGGGGGAAAGACATAGGACAGGATCACCCACGCGACGAACAAGGAGACGACCGACAAGATCCTATGGATTGTATTCATTACGGATTAGATCTTCAGGGACCACCTTAAGGACGCTCTCTCCGATAATATCGTGCACCAGCTTCAAGTAGTCCTTTTGCAGGGAGATCTGATCGGCATCCCACTTTTCGACGAGATTCGCGCCCATCTTCTCTCTGAGCAGGGTTCGCTCGTCAGGGTTGTCCATCTTGATGCTGTGAGCGTACTCGTCCCAGACTTCGGGGTGTTCCCGGACGTACTCGAGGGTAGCCTTGTACGCCTTCAAGTAGTCGCGAACGATATCCCCATGGGTCTTCGCGAACTCTTCATTCGTGGCCACCGTCACGTGAGCCGGAGCGCGGCCGCCCTGGTGCGTCTTGTACTCGGCGCTCAAATCGACGAGCACACGATAACGCTGTTGCGCGAACATCTGGATGGATTCGGTGGTTCCGAGCAGGGCCGCATCGACATCTCCCTTTCCCAAAAGTTCGACGAGCGCCGGCCCGGGTGCGGACACGAGATCCACTTCCTTAAATAGGTCGATGCCATACCAGCTGCGGGCGATCACTGCGAGGAAAGCGAAAGTCGTCGAGCCCGGCCCTCCGAATACGCCGAGCTTTTTGCCTTTCAGATCACGAAGAGACTGGAAGGATGAATTCTTCGTCACAAAGACCATATTGACGGGAGAGAACACGCCTCCGATTACGATAATGTCCTTACCTTCGGATCTTGCCGTGGCCATTGTGGTGAAACCGCCGAAACCGATGTCCACTTTTCTCTCTGCGAGCATCAGGTGCAGATTAGCGGGGCTCAGCGATTTCACCTTATCGGCCTTCAACCCGAACCGGTCGAGGATTCCGTGTCCTTCCATGACGAAGTCCATGAATTCCTGCGCTCCCGGAATCAGTCCTAATTTGAATGTCCGGCTGGAGTTTGCGTCCGGCCGTGGAGCGCTTGCGCAAGCGCACAGCATGAGAGCGGAAACGATGAGCGAGCCGATAAGACGTCGTGGCATTTCGTCCTAATACGCTTTGAATTTTTAAAGTTCAAGAGGAATCTAAGGAGATGACTGTGGCGGCGGTCATTCAAAGTTGCCGAAGGCATCCGAATACAGCCGCGTAGCGGCGACAGAATGTAGCCCCACGCGCCAGCGTGGGGACCCGGTAGACCTCGATTTACGAGCTCCGTAGGAGCGAAGCATGGTTCTGAAGGCTCTGGTCATAGACCGCCGCTACAGTTTACGGCACAAGCTCCGTTGTCACTACTGCTCCGCCCTGCTGGGGTAGAACGATTTGGCTCTTCACGGGCTTGCGGGAATCCTTGGCGACCCACACCGTCGTCTTGTTCGATCCATCCTCGGCGGCGAACTCGACTTTATACGTGTCAAAGGTGCCGGCCGGCACAGTCACGTTTTCGGAACCCACTACCTTCAACTGCATCAACAGCACTTTTTGTCTCTGTATATCGAGGTTACGGAATGTTGTCGTGTAGCCTTCGGCGAGCGGCAGCGAGGCGACTGCCTGTGGCGCTCCCGGCCCGGCTGCAAACAGGGGAGTGGCGATGTCCACGGCTATAGGTATCTCGCGGCCTCCGGCGTTGATCTTTCCGACGGCTTTGTTACCGTTGACCTCGATATTGATCGTCGCCGGCCCCTGCTGGATGGTGCGTTTACGCAGAACCAGAGTGCCTTTTTCGAGCGTTGCCGTGTCTGTGGCAGGACCAGCCGGCGTTTCCATCACGTCCGTCACCAGCCAGGCGCCATTCTCTTCTTTAATGGTGCTCGATCCATTCAGCACAACCTGCTGGGGGCCAACAGCTAGCGTTGCGCGGAATTTGTAAGTTCCGGGTTGCAGATCCGCCGCCGGCTTCGGAACGCCAACGGCTCCCGCATCGAGTTTCTTCGAGAGCACCACGGTCTTCGGATCGACGGTGATCTCTTTCAGGCGCGCGGTGACTTCGGGTGTGCCGCCGTCCTGGAAGAGTCCGTCGAGGTGTTTCGCCAGAAACCTTTCCGCCGACATGAAGAGTGCCGAATTATTCACAGGCCGCGCGAACCCGTGGCCTTCGTCGGGCGCCAGGAGGTACTCCACCGGGAAACCGCGATCACGTAACGCGATGACGATCTGCTCGGCTTCCGCTTTGTTCACCCGCGGATCATTAGCCCCCTGTGCAACCAGCAGCGGCGTCTTGATCTTGTCGGCAGAATTTAGCGGTGAACGCTCCTTCAGCCAGGCCTGGCCTTCCGGGGTGTTCAGGTCGGCCATCCGGGCGAACAGGAATTTGCGTTGGGCCTCCCAGTAGGGCGGAGTCGATTCAAGCAAAGTCACCAGGTTCGATGGACCCACGATGTCGACTGCCGCCCGGTAGAGATCCGGTGTAAAGGCGACTCCTGCGAGTGTCGCGTATCCGCCGTACGAGCCTCCGAGGATACCAATTCGCGTTGGATCGGCAATGCCCTGAGACACGAGGGAATTCACTCCCCATGTGATGTCGTCCTGCATCTTGCGTCCCCACTCTCCGTTTCCTGCGTTGAGAAATTTCTTGCCGTATCCTGTAGAGCCGCGGAAGTTCGGCATGAGCACGGCATAGCCGCGATTGGCGAAGAACTGCGCGAGCGGGTTATAGCCCCAGACGTCGCGCCCCCAGGGTCCCCCATGGGGTATGACCATCGTGGGCAGGCTCTTGCCCGGCACGCCTTTCGGCAAAGTGAGGTAGGCAGGTATTTCCAAACCATCGGAGGACTTGTAGCGGATGGTCTGCATCGAAGCCAGGGCTTCCCGAGGCACTTTCTCTCGAATTTTGAATTGGAGAGTCAGTTTGCGCGTCTTCCGGTCGAATAGATACGTCGCTCCCGGTTCGGTATCGCCGTTTGCATTGACCAGCCACAAACGTTCGTCGAGTGAGCGCGAAGGCAGGTTGAACTCCTTGCCGGGAAGCTTGCCTGCGAGCCATTTGTAGTCGGCCTCGAAGGTCTTGTCCCGGAAATATCGCCGGACTTTGTCTTCGCGATAAACGGTCAGCATCAACTCGTCCGTTGCTTCCGAGAATACGGCGGTCAGGAAATCGACGCGCCTGAGCGGATCCGACTCCACGGCCTCGACCTTGCCGGTTTCCGGTTCGAGCAACGAGAGCCCGATGAAGTTTTCACGGTCACCTTTGTCGGTAACCATGTAAATCCGCTTGCCGTCTTTGTGGAAACGCACTGGGGCACAGGTTTCAAAGACGTTGCAGGAGTAGATCTTTGTGAATCCAGCCGGATCGACCCGAAGCATGTCCTGATCGCCGTTGTCCGCTGTGCGAAGAGCAAGCCGCAACTGGCCATTCAAGTCGAAAAACCAGGCGGCGGTCTTTTCGGTGTTTTGGCGGATGAGCGTGCGCTCTCCGGTGGAGAGCTTCAGTTTGTAGAGATCGTGCCAGGCCTTGTCGCGGTCGTTCAATCCAATGTAGACAACATCGGGATCATTCTTTGGGACGCTGTAGATCAATACGCGCACGCCCTTGAGTCCCGTGAGATCGCGCGAGGACGGCGTCTCGGATCCTGCGGCGGGCGGCGCGGCCGGATCCACGACATATGCGTTGAAATTTTCATCGCCATCGTTGTCTTTGACATACAGGACGTACTTTCCGTCGCGGCTCCAGTTATATCCGGGGATCGGGCGCTTCGTTTCGGACGTCAGAAGCCTGGCAGCCGTGAACGGTTCTTCGACTTTCTTCACCCACACGTTCATGGTGTCCTTCCACGGCTTCACAAACGCGAGATATTTCCCGTCGGGCGAGAGTTGCGCACCGGCAATCTCGGGATTCCCGAAGAACAGCTCGCGATCGATGAGCGGCGGTTTGCCCTGCCCGTGCAGCACCGGCGCAAACAGGCATAACGCAAGGACTAACTTCTGTATGGGTCTCATAGGCGGTCCTCCAAAGACAGCATATGCTTCCAAATCGGCGATTCCAAATCGCTGATTAAAAGGGCGGCCACGGGCGAGCGGCATTGTCCGTGGCCGCAAAGGAAGGCATCGAACCTTCCGTGGATTTCTACGGAGTCGTCACTCTCAAAGTTCAAAAAAGTTGTGCGCTGTGTTAGATTCCTGACTTCTCAGGAGGAAACATGAGAATGTTTTCCAGATGCATGATGAGTGCGGCCCTGGCGGCCTGCCTGTTACTGTGGGCGTCCACGCCCGGCACCGGGCAGTCCGGCGCGAAGAACGGAGAGTGGCGAACCTACGGAGCAGATCTCGGGAACACCCACTACTCGCCGCTGGACCAGGTCAATGCCGACAATTTCTACAAAATGCAGGTTGCCTGGCGGTTCAAGACAGATAACCTCGGCCCAGGCCCCGAATACAACCTGGAGTCGACGCCGCTGATGGTCAATGGCGTTGTGTACTCGACCGCCGGAACACGGCGAGCCGTGGTTGCGATCGATGCGGCTACGGGCGAGCTGCTATGGAAGCACGCCGAACGCGAAGGCCCGCGCGGTGACGCGGCTCCGCGGCAACTGTCCGGCCGCGGGCTGTCGTATTGGAGCGACGGCAGGGAAGAGCGAATCCTCTACGTTACGCCCGGCTATCGACTGATTGCACTGGATGCAAAAACCGGCAACATGGTGACCAGCTTTGGCAGGAACGGCGTGGTCGATTTGAAGCTCGAAGACGATCAGGAGATCGATCTCGTCACCGGAGAAGTTGGACTCCATGCGACACCGGTCGTGGCCGGCGATACGGTTATCGTCGGCGCAGCGCACAGGCCCGGCGGAGTACCCAAAGTGATGAAGAATATTCATGGGTACGTTCGAGGCTTCGACGTTCGCACGGGCAAGCGCCTCTGGATCTTCCATACCATCCCGCTCTCCAGTGAGTATGGGTATGAGACATGGGAGAACAAGTCCGCGGAGAATACCGGCAATGCGGGCGTCTGGGGCCAGATCAGCGTAGACGAAGAACTCGGAATGGTCTACATACCCGTTGAATTGCCGACCGGCGATTATTACGGGGGTCATCGGCCGGGTAATGGCTTGTTCGGCGAGAGTGTCGTTGCTCTTGAATTGAAGACGGGACAACGCAAGTGGCACTTCCAGTTGGTGCACCACGGAATCTGGGACAACGACATTCCGTGCGCGCCGATGCTCGTCGATATCACCATCAATGGCCGTACGGTCAAAGCGCTCGCGCAGCCGACCAAGCAGGCGTTCCTCTACGTCTTCGATCGGACGAATGGCCAGCCCATCTGGCCGATTCCGGAGCGGCCCGTTGAAAAAGGCGACGTGCCCGGCGAGTGGTATGCGGCCACGCAACCGTATCCGACGAAGCCTCCGGCCTATGACCGGCAGGGTTCCTCGGTTGACGATCTCATCGACTTCACGCCCGCGCTGAGGGCAGAAGCCGTGAAACTCGCTTCGCGATACAAGATGGGGCCGATATTTACACCTCCGGTAGTGAGCAAGTGGGAAGGCCCGCTAGGCACGCTCGGAATGGCCACGGCTGGCGGCGGAACGAATTGGGCGGGCGGATCGTACGATCCCGAGACGCACATCGCGTACATCCCGTCGCAGCGACTCATGGGCAGTCTCGCTCTCGTTCCGTCGGATGGAAACCGGTCCGACATGAGCTACATTTCGGGAGTTGCGAGGCCTCCTGCGAGCGCACCGCCCGCTGCAGGCGGCGCAGCGGCCCCGGCAGGCGAGGGTGGCGGTGGCGGCCTCAACGTTCAAGGCCTTCCGCTCGCCAAACCGCCGTATGCGAGCATCACGGCCATCGATCTGAACAAGGGCGACATTATCTGGCAGATCGCGCACGGCGAGACGCCGGATAACATCCGCAATCATCCCGCACTCAAAGGCATCAATGTTCCTCGCACCGGCCGTCCCGGTGTTTTTGGAGTGTTGGTAACCAGGACGCTGGTCGTCTCGGGTGAGCGCGGTACGTTCACAACTCCGTCGGGCCAGGTCGGCGCGATGCTGCGCGCCTATGACAAGGCCACGGGCAGGGAAGTGGGCGCCGTGTACATGCCGGCCGGACAGACCGGCACGCCGATGACTTATATGCTGAACGGTAAACAATACATCGTCGTCGCCATAGGCGGTCCGGGTTTCCCGGCCGAGTTTATCGCGTTCAAATTGCCGGGTTAGATGGTATGTGAGTTTGTAATTAGCCGCGGATTACGCGAATTACGCGGATGGGCGCGCTATTCCGCGGTACTGCCCCGCATGACGGCTGTTTCGCGCGCCCATTCGCGTAATCCGCGGCTAATTTTCCCAGGAGATGAGCATGTCCGAACCATTGCTGTTCGAAGGTAAGTGCTGGAAGTTCGGGCATAACATTCCCACCGACGAGATCACACCTACCTCCGTTGTCTGGAAGAGCTTTAGCGAAATGGCCAAACATGTTTTCGAATCGCTGAATCCCGAGTTTCCGCAAAAGGTTCAGAAGGGGGACATCATCGTTGCGGGGCGCAACTTCGGGTGTTCGTCGGGAAGAGCGATCGCCGCGAAAGCTATCAAAGCGACCGGCGTCGGAGCCGTGGTTGCCGATCGGTTCTCGCGGACGTTCTACCGGAATGGACACGAAGTCGGCCTGCCGATCCTCGAAGTTCCTGGAATTCACGAGATCGTCGAGACGGGCGATCGTTTGCGGGTGGACATTGAGCGAGGCTCTGTAACGAATCTGACTTCCGGCAAATCCTTAACGACGTCTCCGCCACCGGGTTTCCTCCTGGAAATGCTGCGGACTGGCGGTCTCATCGCTTTCTTGAAATCGGGCAGGAATATTCGGCAATGACCTGGTTGTTGACCAACGAGGAAGTCGAGAAGGCGCTCACTCCCGAAGATTCGATCGCGGCCACCGAGGCAGTCTACCGGGAGCTCGCCGAAGGACTGGCTCTGAATCGCGCGCGCACCCAGGTGTACCTGCCTGCCGAATCCAGGAACAATCCCGGTTTCCGTTACCGATTCAAATCTCAGGAAGGCGGCAGTCCGGGAACCGGCGTCTGGGCTTTGAGGATTACGTCGGACATGGCCGGCCACTCGTTTACGGCAGGAGTAAAGCGGCGCAGGATACTTCCGGTCGCGACCGGCAATCGTTATTGCGGATTGGTGATCTTGTTTGATATCGAACGCATCGAGCCGCTCGCGATCATGCCGGACGGCGTGATTCAGAAGATGCGGGTGGCGGCCCTCAGCGCGGTCGGCGCGAAGTATCTCGCGCCCGGCAAACCCAGAGTCCTGGGATTGTTCGGCAGCGGCTGGCAGGCCGGCGCGCACCTGGAATACTTGTGCCGCCTGTTTGACTTCGAGCGGATCAAAGTCTACAGCCCGAACGAACACCATCGGCGGGAATTTGCAGAGAGTATGAGCCGCAAGCTGGGACGCCGGGTTGAAGCAGCGAACACTCCTCGTGAAACGGTCGAGGGAAGTGATTTCATCCAGGCCGCAACGGCGGCATGGGATGCGGTTTTCGATGGTCACTGGATCGAGAAAGGGATGTACATCGCCTCTATCGGTGGAAGCGATGCCAGCAACAAGCGCCGCGAGATCGATGATGAGACCATTCGTCGCGCCGATCTTTATATCGTCCACTCGAAGGAAGTCGCGCGGCTCGACCAGTCGCCAGATATCTGGGAGGTTGCGCAAAAGGGAATCAAACCATGGGATTCGATTCACGAGATCCAGGATCTGCTCGCCGGCAAAACTCCGGGCCGAACCCATGGTGACCAGATTACCGTGTTCAATAACAATACGGGCGCCGGCACTCAGTTCGCCGCGCTCGGTTCCGCGGTTTTGAAAAGAGCCCGCGACATGGGTTTCGGCAGGGAGATCCCGACAGAATGGTTTCTGGAGGATGTAAGCCCGTGAGTTTGAGCGGCGTATTCCCCTCCTGGAACAGGAGGGGTGGACGGGGTGGTCAGTTCGGCGAAACGTTTCGTGTGAGCGACCATCCCGTCTGCGCCGCTTCGGAAAGGGAACTTTCTATTGATGGCGCAGCCACCCCTCCTTTGCAAGGAGGGGAATACCTTTCACTTGAATGTTGAACAAAGAACGACGGCAACAATTTCTCGATTTGATGGCGGAGTCCGGCTGGGACCATCTGCTTCTCTACGGCCATAGCTGGAGGAAGGATTTCTTCCGCTCGCTGGTGAATTTCAATTTCTTCGGACCGCATGCCGTCGCGGGTCTCTCGAAATCCGGCGAGCTATCGATCCTGCTGTCGCACCCCTGGGACAGCGATTTTCTCGCAGGGCGCGTCGACGCCCGGATCGCCTGGAATCCGAATCTTCGAAAGAGCCTGGAAGACTTCGCTTCCGGCAAAACCGCCATCGCCGGTCTGGAGCTCATGGAACAGCAATTTACCCTCGCCTTCCACGACCCTGTGTCCGCCACGGCAGCCATCGAAAGACTGCGCCGCGTCAAAACTGCCGAGGAGATCGAAATCCTCAAACAGGCGGCCGTGCTGGCGGACCTCGGCTACGGACACTTCGTCGACACGGCGAAGGTGGGAATGCCGGAGTATGAGCTGGTTGCCGAAGTCGAGGCATTCCTCAAATCGCATGGCGCAGAAGATAACTTCATGCTGATCGCTTCCGGCGGAACCGAGGTTTTCGGAATGAGGCCGCCGAACGACCGGCGCCTCATGAAGGGCGACAACCTGATCACCGAACTGACCCCGCAGGTTAATGGATACTACGCGCAGATTTGCCGAACCGTCGTGCTGGGTGATCCGAGCCCGAATCAGCAGCGTTCCTTCGAGATCTTCCACGAAGCGCAACAAGCCGCCCAGAGCTTCCTTAAACCCGGCGTCAACATACGCGATGTTGCTCGCGTGCAGAACGATGTCTTTCGCCGCGAAGGCTTCGGCGAGTTCACGGGATCAAAATACACTCGCGTTCGCGGACACAATCTGGGCCTCCACCCCGACGAGAACCCATATGTATTGGAGGACGTCGATTGTCTCGTGGAAAAAGGAATGGTTCTTATTGCGCACCCCAACACGTACTTGCCGCTATCCGGATACATGGTCTTCGGCGACACTCTGGTCGTGACCGACGACGGATGCGTTTCGCTGAATCAGACCGAGAAGAAGCTTTTTTCGAAAGAGGTGTGAGTGAAGAGGGGTTTGATTACCTGGGATAAGTCGGAGATTCCGTCCGCGGTTTTCGAACGCCGGATCGAGAGAGTCCGGCGGCTGTTGGCGGACCGGCAGCTTTTGGCTGTCGTGGTTTATTCCGAATTGTGGCGCTCCAACCAGGCTCGCTTCCTTTCGAACTACACGCCGTATTTCAATCGCGCGCTGCTGATTGTTCCTGACAGGCAGCCCCAAACGCTGCTGTGCGGGCTTTCGCCTCGTGTCTATTCGTGGATTCGATCCGTCACCACAATAGAAGACGTTCGTCCGGCGGGGAATTTCGCGAAACCGTTGTTTGAACTCGCGGCCGAGCGTAATTGGACGAGGATTGGCATTCTCGATGATCCGCAGTTGCCCTATGACATCTACAAAGCGATCCATAGCGGACCGCTCGAGGTGGTCAACGTCGAGGGGTCCGCGCTTTATGTCCCCGCTGAAGACCAGACGGAACTCATGATGAGACGAAAAACCGCTGCGATGGCCAGAAGTATCCTCGCGGACGAACTGCCCAAGGGCGTTGGCGGTATAGACCATCACCTCGTGGGCCGCCTGGAAGGACGCTTTCGAAGGGCCGGAGCCGAGGATCTAATCACGCTTGTGACCACCGGCGATGGCGTTCCTGCGCCGCCGGCCGGTAAGACGCTCGAGGAGAATTATTCGGTGAGCCTTGCCCTGGAATATCGAGGGCATTGGGTCCGGCTTTCGAGGCCGCAGGCGTCGGCTCAGGTTCTGTCCGATTGTAAAGCGGGGTTCGAGCAGACCCTCGATCGTTTGCAGCCCGGTCCGAAACCAAACCTGGCATCACCGGACGTTACGCTGTCATCGCGCGCCCGGCCGTTCTTAATCGAAGACCTCGGCGGATCGTATCCATATGAGCTCCGGACCGGATCCATCTTCGCCCTTCATGTTCAGTTCCAGGTCGAGGGCAAGAGTTTGTTCTACGGCGACACGTGCTGGCGCAACGAGGCGGGCCCGCAAATTCTATGAACATGATCGAAAAGATCCTGGCAAAGGCCAGTGGCAAAAGAGAAGTGCGTCCGGGCGAAGTGGTCGTGGCGAATGTGGACCTCATGGTGATGCACGATCTGAGCGCGAACTTCGTGACCCGTGTCTTTCGAGAGGAACTCGGAGGTGGATCCATTTTCGATCCTTCGCGCATTGCGTTCGTTTTCGATCACAACTTTTCTCCAGCGACGCAGGAAGCTGCAGAGCGGTTGTTCAAGATTCGCGAGTTCGCCGCGCAATATGGAATCAAGAATGTCTTTCAGGGAGGCAACGGGAGCCTGCACCACGTCATCATCGAAAACGGCCTGTGGGCCCCGGGCCACGTGATTATCGGCTGTGATTCGCATACGCCGATATATGGCGCGCTCGGCGCGTTCGCTACCGGTGTCGGCAACAATTCAATGGCGGCGCTCGGCTTCCAGCACGGCAGCGCCTGGTTCAAGATTCCCGAGACGATACAGGTCTTTCTTCACGGCGCAGCTCGCAGCGGAGTGACTGCCCGGGACATCGCCCAATACATTGTGGGCCACCTCGGCGAGGACAGCTGTATTTACAAGGCGATTGAATACGGAGGGCCGTATATCCGGAGTCTGTCTGTCGAGGATCGAATTTTGTTCCCGCTCATGTCGATTGACCTGGGCGCGAAGGCGTCATTCATTGATCCGGATGACAAGACCGTGGGTTTTGCCAGGTCGTTTTCGTCGTTCAAGGATTTCGAAGTCATGAGGAATGATCCGGATGTGAAATACGAACGCGTGGTCGAGATCGACATCGGCAAGCTCGAGCCCCAGGTGGCGTGCCCGCCCACGGTCGGCAATGTGAAACCTGTAAGCGAGGTCGCTGGAGTTGCCATCAACGTCGCCGAGGTCGGCGGCAGTACAGGTGGCCGGCTCGACGATATTCGCGTGCTTGCCGAACATCTTCGAGGTCGGCGCGTCTACCCCGGCGTCCAGCTCCAGGTTGTGCCTGCGAACCGCACTATTTACCGAGATGCGTTGCGTGAAGGTTTTATCGAGATACTCCACGACGCCGGCGCAAATGTGTTTCCTCCGAGCGCCGGCTCCAATCAGGCCGTCAACATGGGCGCCCTGAGCGAAGACGACGTCATGATCTCCACACAGGCTCGTAATTTCCCCGGCCGTAACGGTCATCCGAAAGCGCGCCACTATCTGGCGTCTGCGAGCACCGTGGCGGCCTCCGTATTGAAAGGCAAGATCGCGGATCCGCGGGATGTGTAGGCGGCGGAAGGAGATTTTGATGTGTGGTTCGTCGGATTCTGGCACTGCACTACCGACCGAGGTTCTGATCCCTCGGGTACAACGCTCGTGGCGTTTGCATTGCCAGAGAAGTGAGCATGCGCTTCAAGCTCCCCTTCCGGTGAAACGCATGGACAGGCTTATGAATGCAAGGGACAGGAGGAGTGCCAGAATGATCCAGCCCGCACCGACGGCCGCTGTTGTCTCAAGCACTGGGGCGAGGCCAGAGGCTAATCTCGCCAGAATTGGAGGCGCCGCCGCTCCTCGCTCGGACTGCCGGATGCCTTCGATCGCAACCCAAACAAGCGCAAGGCCCCACGCTGCGAATCCGGGTAACGCACGTTTCCACGGAAAAGGAATCGGCGGCGGTGTTAAGGCCTCACTCCGCACGGCGTTCATAACTGGGCTGACGAATCCGGACGACGGGACAATGTCTGTTTCCCTGGAAAGAATTCGATCGAGTTCCTCGCCTCTCATCTAACCTCCTTCAGGTGGAGTTCCGCCATTAGGTGCGGAAGCTTACTCCGGAGGATTTCCCGCGCACGAAACAACCTGGCCTTGACCGTGCCCTCTGGCAGGTCAAGGCTTCGGGCCGCCGAGGGGACATCCATATCGTGGAAATAGAAAAGGATCAAGGCCTCCCGGTACTTCGGCGGGAGGGCGAAAACCGCACGACGCACGGCGCGGTCCCGGTACTCATCGTCCAGGTCGATGTCCATTGCCGTGCAATCTCTTAGCTCGCCGACATCATCTAGCGATACTGTTCTTGCTGGTATTCGGCGAAGTTCGGAACGATAGAGGTTTGTGGCCAGCGAGAATAGCCAGGTCGAAAAAGCCGCGTCCTTCCGCCACCCTTTGAGCGCGCGATAGGCGCGTAGCAACGCCTCTTGGGCCATATCTTCGGCGCGACCGCGATCCCGGCAAAACCTGTACGCGAGGTTGACGAGCGGCCCCTGCCAGCGGCGCACGATGCTCTCGAGGCGGCGATGTCACCAGCCAGAACCTTCTCGACATTTGCCTGATCATCGCGAGCGCTCACCCTCACTCCTTCACACGTACGACCAACTAAAGGCATGGGGGGTTGCATTTTCTTTCATGGAACCATGACTACCTCAAAAAAAATGCAACCGCGTCTTGGCCCGTTCGGTCCCACCGAGTACAAAAGGAGGATCTCGTGAACGAGTATCTATTTCTTAGCATTGGGGCCATTGCCGCGTTCTCATTCGTATCGGTAGTCGTATGGGTGCGCGCGCGCAGCGAAGAGAGATTAGCGCACTACAAGAGCGAAACAATCAAGAAAATTGCCGAGACGCAGGAGGCCGGAGGAGACTCCGTGCTGGAGTATCTCCGTGAGCAAGAGAAGAACGCCGCGCGCCGCCAGCGCGAGGGAACCAAGCTCGGCGGCATGATCCTGGTCGCCATAGGCGTCGCAATAATGGTTTTCCTGCGTGCGCTCCTGCTCGATGCGCCGGTGTATCTCGCTGGACTGATTCCGGGCTCATCGGGGTCGCACTTCTGGCATATTCGTACATCGTCGCCCCCAGGAACTGAGAAGCGAATCACGCAGGCGTGCCGGAAATTCACGGAGTTCTGCCGAAAGCACACCCTTTGAGCTGAACTGTCCAATTACCGATCTGGTCAATGAAGTCGTGGCGATGGAAGAGAAACTGAGATCGGAGCAGGTTGTTAATCGGCGCCGTCAAAAGTTCTTTAATCGGGCGATGCCGTGCCTGCTATCTGCACCACACGAGCTGAGAACCGACTGCTGCGGTGCACGTGTGAATGGAGGACTAAGTTTTATGACTCTTCACTCACGGCGAGGGCGAACGCTTCACGCAAAAGCGGAATGATCGTGCGTAGGTCCTTGACGGTCCGGACAAGGACGACGTGTGAGACGCGGTTGCCGCTTCGCCCGATTTTGATGAAGTACGGTGCGCTCACCTTGCGACCGAGGTGAATCACCACGCGAAGCGCATCCCGCGTTACCGTCAGGTCCGCAAAGATGCGTGTTGTCCGGAACAGCGCGTACCGGTCACGTGTGACTACCTCCACCTCGCCAAAGCCCCTAACGGTGGTCTCGAGTTTCCGGTAGAGATCGGTGAGTGCCGGTGGCCTACTTTTGAGTAAGGTCGCGGCGATGCCGACCCCGCAAGCGTGACGTTGATTCACCTGACGAAAGGTCCGATCACACTGCGGACATGCCCAACTCATAAAGTTTTTAATACACGGCGAACGCACACGTGTCAAGAATCGACCTTTACACGCGCGCTCTGACAGCGGTACCCCGACACGCCCCGGCCTGACTACATCGTTCGCGGAGCGCAAAGTACCCCTTCGTAGGCCTGGTGACCCTCCAGGTAGGTCATGCAGTCCTGCCGAAAGCTCACGAAGAATCCGGCTGCACGGATGTTCATCGATGCGCGGTCGACGGCGGTTTCGGCCTTGCGAATGCCTCGCGGGAGGGATCTAGCCATCACATCCGGAAAGGAGAACCGATGCTTCCTCATCTTTTGCGGGTTCACCTTCTGCCGCAGGCGGATTAGTTCAATTGGAGATTTTGGATTTCGGATTTGAGGTGCAGGATTCGTCCAATTTCACAATTCCACATAACACCGTTGCTACAGTTGGTTTTGAGTCTCCCCAAGTTGGTTTGAAGCTTTCCCAACTTGGTTTTCACTTTTCAAGAGTCGTGCCCGTTCAATCCACCCTTTGACTCAGCGGTCGAACGTCCTTAGAATCTTCGTCAACAAGGAGATACGACCGCCATGTTGATGAAGTTGTTTCTAGCCGTTTTGCTCGGGCCGGCCGGCGCGCAAGCACCCACAGCCGTCAAGCTGTATGTCTTTGATTGCGGCACGCTGAAGAGCGGCAATCCAGGTGTGCTCCTTGAACGGGGCGTGACAACGACGGACATGTCGGTCGCGGCTTATCTGATCGTGCATCCAAGGGGTACTCTGCTTTGGGATACCGGCGTCATTCCCGATGAGCTCATTCAACCCGCCGGAACGACCGAAGCTCGAGCCACGGTCCACAAGACTCTAAAAAGCCAGTTGGCGGAGATCGGGTACAAGCCCTCCGACATTACGTATCTTGCGCTGTCCCACAATCATTACGATCATTCGGCCAACTCCAACTCGTTTGCGGGCTCGACATGGCTTGTGCAAAAGGCGGAACGCGCGGCAATGTTTCCGGACACACCGCCTGCGACTTTGAGCAACGCCGCTCAGCGATTCAGCGCCCTTAAATCCAGTAAGACCACGCTTCTCGACGGAGACTACGACGTGTTTGGCGATGGAAGCGTCGTTATTGTCGCGACGCCCGGACATACTCCCGGGCATCAATCCCTGTTTGTGAAGCTCGCCAGGACTGGTGCGATAGTTCTCAGCGGCGATCTCTATCACTATCCTGCGGAACGCACGTTGAAGGACTTCACGCCGTTTGCGAACCTCGGAAATCCCGAGACGGAGACGAAGTCCAAAGCCAAAGTCGAGGCTCTTCTAAAGGAAAAACGCGCGACGCTGTGGATCCAGCACGACATCATCGCCGACGCTAAATTGAAGAAGTCTCCCGCGTACTACGATTAGGAAGGGACGTAACCACAAGAAGCACAAGAAGCTCAAAAATTCTTGTGCCTTTTGTGCTTCTTGTGGTTTCTTCCCGTTTCCAAAGCCAAGGTCGAGGCTCTTCTAAAGGAAAAACGCGCGACGCTGTGGATCCAGCACGACATCATCGCCGACGCCAAATTGAAGAAGTCTCCCGCGTACTACGATTAGGAAGGGACGTAACCACAAGAAGCACAAGAAGCTCAAAAATTCTTGTGCCTTTTGTGCTTCTTGTGGTTTCTTCCCGTTTCTTACCTATCGAGCAACCCGTCGCGGATCTCGCGGAGCAAGGCGATATGCGCCGCAGACCAACCGGCAGCGGAAAGAGCTTCGTCGCCGAGGCCGGCGGAACGGGACTGGCGCACGCGGTTGAGGACCAAGGCTCGGATTTCGTTGACGTTGTCGATCCCTTCGATCACCCCCTGGTGGTAGTTCATGACGGACTTACCACTGTCGGACTTTTTGCCAGGTTGGCCACCGCCCGCGGTATCAACGGTGACGTTCGAGATTCCGAAGAAGCGTTCGATAGGGCCGGAGTTTACGGACACGTTTTGAATGTTTTCGAAGGTGATCGTGGTTTCGTGAATGACCCAAATGCCGTTGCGAATGCGGAGGCTTCGATCGCTGAAAACGTACCATGTTGTGTCGTACCGGAGGTGGATCGCGACGTACGCGACAACATCGGGGAGGACCGCGAATGCAAATGCTACAGGAGCAAGCCACAGCGCCACGATCGGCACGATGAGAAACAGGAAGAACCATCCTGCAAGGATGGCCGCATCGATAATGACCAAGGCGATCCAGAACTTGAATTTGAGATACCGCAGAAATCCCTCAGCCGGCCGGAACGATCGGACGTGCTCGCCGTCCCCGGCAGGCCCAACAGGCAAGGACGGCGGCTCCGCCGGAACTCGAAACCATCCCGTCAGCACGCTCCAGATTCCGCGATAGACCCACGCGGTGGCTTCTTCTATGGCATCTTCTACTCGGCGGCTCATCCCTGGCTCTTTTGGCGAATCAGATCGCGGATTTCACGAAGGAGAGTAAGCGCCTCGTCATGGGGGTTCTCATTAACCTCCCGCGCACCACGCATCTTGGTGTAAAGGTAATCGCGAAGTTTTTCCGATTCGAGGATTCCCTCGATCTTCATCTCCGGACTTGCACTTCCTGCTGCTGTCTGTACGGCGAGGGTGGCGAGACCGAACCATCGCTGGATAATGTTCCTTGAAAGGTGAATATCCTGAATACGCCGATATGTGAGATTGATTTCATGGCGAAACAGCACTCCCCAGCTCATGGACATGCCGTCGTCTTCAAATCGGTACTTCAGTGTTTCGTATTTGAAGAACAGTCGCGGAAACTCCACAAGGAAGCCCGGCCCCGTAAGCACCGACACGATGGCGTAATACTTGAGTAGCGACGGATGGGGCCGCTCAATTTTGCGCGCGTCCAAGTTCATAGCGATATAATGCCGCGCCAGAGGAGATTCATCGTGCGATTTCTCATCGTGCTCCTGATCCGTCCCCCCCAAAGACAGCGTGGACTATATCTTGTCGATGCGCGGGACGCCGCCCCGTTAGCGATCTTAGGAGAAATACCTGCATGAAGAGTACGCGAAAGATTCTATTGGCATTCGTCCTTATCGTGTTCGTCTTGGCCGCCATCGCCACCACAGCGATTGCTCAGAAGACGGTTTCCAGGGCGCCGACCGCGGCGGATTGGGCCGCCCTCGCCAGGCTGCCGGATTTCACGGGCGTTTGGGAAATCAGCAGAGGAGGCGGCGGAGGCCGGGGAGTTGCACCTGCGGGGCCTGCGCTCACGCCCGAGTACGCGGCCAAAAGAGACGCGCTCCGGGCCAGTGCGCCGGAGGATAAAGAGACGGCCAACTGTCTGCCTGCCGGCATGCCGGCCATCATGGGCCAGCCTTATCCAATGGAATTTCTGATGACGCCCGGAAAGGTCACGATTGTGATCGAGGCGTACACTCAGGTCCGCCACATCTATACCGACGGGCGTCCGTTGCCCGAGGATCCCGACTTGAAATTTCATGGCACCTCGATCGGCCACTGGGAGGGAGAAACGCTTGTAGTGGAAACGATCGGGTTTTCGCCGCTCACTCAACTCGCCGGTGGCATTCCCCACAGCGGCAACATGCGGATCGTCGAGCGCTTGCGGCTCACCGGTCCCGACACGATGAGCATCGAAACCACGATTACCGATCCCAGGGTTTTGACGGCTCCCTATAAAACGAACATCACGCTGGCACGCCACCGCAACTGGACGATCGCCGAGTACATCTGCGAAGAGAACAATCGCAATTTTGTGGACGAGAAGGGCAAGGCCGGTGTCATCCTGAATAATCCAGGCGGACTTCCACAGAAGAAGGACTAAACATTCAGGGCGGAGTATTCCTATGAAAATATTTTCAGTAATCATGATGGCGAGCATCATTGCAGCCGGAGCGACCCCGGCTGCGGCCCACCATTCCGCCGCGCCGTTTGATTTAGAAACTCAAAAGACAATTAACGGCACGGTGAAACAGATGGACTGGACCAATCCTCACACGTGGGTCTGGATCGATGTGCCGAACGACAAGAACGGCGTGGATACATGGGGCTTCGAGGGAATGAGCCCCAATTATCTGGGACGCCGCGGATGGACCAAATCCACTCTCAAGCCGGGGGAAAAGATCAGCATTGTCTACCGTCCGCTCAAGGACGGATCGCACGGCGGAATGTTTATGTCGGCGCAACGGCCCAACGGCGAGGTGTTGAGAATGACTGGACAGGCGGTTGATTGATCCAGGGAGGCGAACATGATCTTCAGGGTAAGCACGGCGATCGTGGCCCTAAGTCTCGCAGTGATCGTGCCGGCAGCGGCGGTCGCGCAGGACCTCGGAGTCCTCGCACCCGCCAATCTGAAAAAGCCGCGTCCGAAGCCGGCATTCGATCTTACAGGAACCTGGCTCCACGACGGCCGTGGTGATCCGAACGGCTGGAGGTTTGTTCCATCCAACTTCAAGCTCACGCCCGAGGCTCAGGTGCACTATGACGCGTCACAGAAGGCCGCGAAGGAAGGCAAAGTCTATCGCGATGACATCGGCCAGTGCTGGCCCGCCGGCATGCCGCTGATCATGACGCGTGTGTGGCCCATCGCCATGGTCCAGCTGCCCACGGTGATCTACATGACGAGCCACTTCATGAACAGCCTGCGCATCGTCTACCTGGATGGCCGCCCCCATTCGGATCCTGACGTGGTCGTGCGGAGCTTCAACGGCGAATCGATCGGCCGCTGGGAAGGGAACACTCTCGTCGTCGATACGCAATACTTCGTCGATCACCATCATTGGATGGATCAGGGCGGGGCGTCCGTTCCGGCAAGCGAGCAGCTTCATATCATCGAGCGTATACGCCTGGTCAATAACGGGACGGTCCTCGAGATCGAATATGCGATGACCGATCCGAAGAATTGGGAAGGCGAGTGGAAAATGACGAAATACTGGAAACGGGTCGATGACACCGACATCACCGAAGTGGAATGCTGGCCGGACCTGAACGATCATATCCGCAGCACATCGTCGAGTTCGCAGGTCCGTTAACGGGGACGTAACCACAAAAAGCACAAAGGCTTTTGGAGCACCTATGAAGAAATTTTCACCCATTGCATGCTTGTGCGGGGTGATGATCGGTTTGGGAGGCTCGGCATTTGCGCATCACTCGCCCGCGGTCTTTGATCGCACGAAAGAAGTGAAGCTGGTAGGCGTCGTGAAGGAATTCAGGTGGTCCAATCCCCACTCTTTTATCGAGCTGAATGTGCGGAACGACAAAGGAGAGATCGACACGTGGGCGGTCGAGATGAATCCGCCCGGCTATCTCGTCAAGGCAGGATGGAAATCAACGACCGTCAAGCCTGGGGATGAAGTTACAGTCGTCATCCATCCGCTGCGTACCAGCGAGGCCGCCGGACAGTTTGTTTCGATCACGCTTTCGAATGGACAGGTGCTCTCCGAGCGGGCTTCAGCTCCTCCGCCTCAACGATGAAACGCTCCAGACATGAAGAACGAAATCCTTGAGTTCGCGCTCGCTTTGGCCGACGCCGCGGAAACCGAGATCATGCCGCGCTTCCGGAGTTGCACGGTGAATTGGAAGCCGGATGGTTCGGAGGTGACGGACGCGGATCGCCGGGCTGAGGAAGTGATGCGAGAAATCATCGCCAGGCGTTTCCCCGGTCATCTGGTCCTCGGCGAGGAACACGGAGGACCGAAGGGGCCGACTGCCGATCCCCTATGGGTACTCGATCCCGTAGACGGAACGGCTTCATTCGCCGTCGGTCTGCCGATTTTCGGCACGTTGATCGGTTACCTGGAACGGGGTGAGCCGCAGGTCGGTGTGATCCATTTCCCGGCGATGGGCGAAACCGTCTACGCGGCTAAAGGCAGTGGGTGTTGGGTGCGCGTGCGCGGTGAGAATGCGAAACAGGTGAAGGTTTCCGGCACAGTCGAACTGCACCGGGCCTTCGTCTCGGCGTGCAGCGCGAGTCCCTCCGACATCGATCCTCCAAAGACCGGCCCCGTTTACAAATTGAGCGCTCTCATACCGAAAACACGAAGATTCCGGTTCATCAGCGATTGCGTTCAACACGCCCTGGTCGCACAGGGCCGCATCGACGCAGCCGTTGACGCAGTGATGCACCCGTGGGACATCGCCGCGCTCGTTCCCTGCGTCGAGGAGGCCGGGGGCGTGGTCACAGACCTGGAGGGAGTCCGGGAGAATCTCGTGTGGCGTCCCAACCTTCTGAGTTCTTCGAATGCGGTTCTTCACAGGCAAATCCTGCAGGTTCTTGCGGGCTAATTCGGGGACAGACGCATAAATCACCTAATTACGATCAACGGTCTTTTAATCGTAATTAGGTGATTTATGCGTCTGTCCCCGAATTAGCTTTCAGGTAAAGCGACTTCAGCGTGCTCAGGTGATGAAGCTCGTGTCCGGCAATGATGTAAGCGAGCGCCCGGGCGCTGACTTCCTTCTCGTTGGCAGTGCCGCGCCGGTGCCATTCCTCGTCGGTGAAGTGTTTGAAGAGCTGAACGTTGGCCTGACGAACTGCGGCGAACTCCTCGAGCAGGCTCTTCAGGGGACGCGCGTTGAAGTCGGTACTGGCGACGTAGTCGTCTTGTTCAAAGCCGGGGAGCGGCGTACGGTCATTGCGGCCGATGCGGAGCGCCCGGTAGGCAAAGATGCGTTCTGAATCGACCACGTGACCCAGCAACTCTTTGATGCTCCATTTACCCGGCGCGTACGCGTAACCACCCTGTTCCTCCGAGAGCGTGCGCAACAGCGAGAGTGTAGTCTCCATCTGGGCTGCCAGTGTCGCGACGATGTCGCCGTCCGCCACCAGCGCAATGTATTGACCATAGTAGGGCGCGTATTCGGTCGAATCCGGCCGTGTCGTCATTTCTTCCTCCTGTCATAACGCAAAATGTATTCCGGCACATGCTGGGGGGCCGGCATCCGCGAATCGGGCCGGGGCATTCCGGCCAGTACGTGCAGCGGCAGTTCGCCCGCCCAGACGGGGAGCGCGTAATCCGCCTCGTCGTCCTTTGGCGGTCCTGTGCGGACTTTGGCTGAAACTTCGGTGAGGGGCAGCGACAGGACAGTAGTCTGCTTCAATTCCCGTTCGTCCGGCTCGCGCACCTCCGCCCAGCGGCCCGGAACAATATGTTCTGTGAAAGCGCGGAGCGCCGCCATCTTTTCAGATGCGTCGGTTACCGGCGTCGCTGTCCCCAGGATGACGACGGATCGGTAGTTGATCGAGTGGTGAAATGCGGATCGCGCCAGAACCAGGCCGTCCACCAGTGTCACCGTCACGCAGACCGGAATTCCTTTGGACAAGGAGCGCAGCATGCGGCTGGCTGCCGACCCATGAATGAAAAGCTGCTCGTCCACGCGGGCGTAGCTGGTCGGGATCACAAATGGTTGTCCGTCCACGGCAAACCCGACGTGGCAGATGAACCCTTCGTCGAGGATCGCGTTCACGGTCTCGCGATCGAACGAGCCGCGTTCCGGCAGCCGTTTGAGCGTTGTGTGAGGTGAGGGTTGAAAATTCTTCATCGTCGGATAAAGTAACATTTCAAGTGGTCTGTTGAAAGAGCCACTCCTGGCATTTTGGACCAGACCACTTTGGAGACGCCGAAAATGGAACTTGCCATCAATATCAATTCCGGCGCTGCAGGGATTGGCGCAGCTGGTGAGTGCGCTCGACGCGCACTTCGGCGCCCGTGTCTCGATCATGGGCGAGAACTCCGGAATGCATTTGATGATCCGATTGCGCAGCCCCTGGGGCAATGAAGAAGTGATCCGGCGTACCGCCGCAGCGGGTGTCGGCTTGCTCAACGCGCGTATGTATTACCTCGGTCAAGGCGGCCGGGGGGAGTTCGTACTCGGGTATGCGATGCTGTCGGAGCGGAGAATTCAGGAGGGCGTGCGAAGGCTGGCGAAGGCGCTGGCCTGAGGGATTGCTAGATCGGTTGACGCATGAAGACGCAAACCATGGCCTGGCAGACCTCGCACTGGTGAAGATGCTGCCGTTCCCAGTCTGCCAGTTTGATTCGCCCTTCGGCGAAGTTCAACAGACGGCGACTCTCGATGTGGGCTTTTGCGGTCTGCGGCCGGCTCCATGCACTCTTCAGGATGCCGCCGAGCCCGGCCAATCCAGCCACTACCGCGAACTTGCGGCGACTAATCAAACTCATGACGTGTCCCCTCATGAGTCTTATCGGCAGGGAATCTTCATGCCTTTAGAGGGAAGATTTTGAACGCGGGCTAAAGCCCGCGACTACATTGGGGGACAAGGTGGATCCCAAATGTAGTCGCGGGCTTTAGCCCGCGTTCGGTCAGGGAACCAGCACTACGGAGCCGATGGTCTTACGCTCCTCGAGATCGCGGTGGGCGCGGGCCACATCCCAAAGCGGGTAGGTTTTGTGGATTTCCACTTTCAGGATCCCACGTTGGACGAAATCGAAGAGCTCGGCGCACGCAACTTCCATGCCATGGGGGTCGGCCTGATAGCTGCTCACACCCGGCCGGTTGACTGAAATGGATCCCTTCCTGGCCAACAGAATCAGGTCCAGCGGTGGCGGAGGGCCGGACGCATTGTCGTAGTTCACGATCATGCCGAACGGCCGCACGCAATCGAGGGATTTTTCGAAAGTGTCCTTGCCGACGCCATCGAAAACTGCCGAGACGCCACTCGGAAAGAGTTTTCGGACCTCCTTCACAAAGTCGACTTCGCGGTAGAGAATCGCATGGGTGCAGCCGTGAGTTGCGGCGGCCTGCGCCTTCTCCAACGAGCCCACTGTGCCCAGCACGGTTGCGCCAAGGTGCTTTGACCATTGGCAGAGCAGGAGTCCCACGCCGCTGGCGGCCCCGTGGATAAGGATCGAGTCGCCCGCGTTCGGCCGGAAAACCCGATGCATGATCATCGAGGCGGTCAGCCCTTTGAGCAGAAGCCCCGCTGCCTGTTGTTCGGAAATGGCGTCCGGGATCTTGATCAGGCACGATGCCGGAAGGTTGCGCGCTTCGGCGTAGGCTCCGGTGTTCTCGTAAAACGGTCCGCCGGCTCCGACATAAGCGACGCGGTCGCCGGGTTGAACCTCCGTCACGCCCGGTCCAACACTTTCCACCACTCCAGCCGCTTCGTTCCCCAGGATGACCGGAAACTGGAGCGGCCGTGTCAGGTAGAAGCCGCCGCGCCGGACGTTCACATCGGAGAAGTTCAGCGCGATGGCGGTGTGTCGAACGCGCGCTTCGCCCGACGCGGGTGGCGGCAGTTCGATATCCTCCCATTTGAGGACTTCGGGTCCGCCATTCTCGTGAATCCGGATGGCCTTGATCATGGAAGCGTCGGCGGGTTCCAAAAGCTACCTGGTTGTTGCGGGTTTTCTCTGCTCGTCCAGTCTGGACAGGAATTCGCCTTCCCAGTTATCCAATTGCCGGCCACAACCTCGAGGATCAATGAAAGGATTCGGGCTCTTGCCGACGTCGGCATACTTTTCCGTCATCCTGTAATGGTTCGGATGCGAGCCGAGAGGCACATCGCAGGGGAGACCGCGCGAATACTTATAGCTTCCGACGTAATCGTCCGCAATCTTTGGATAGTCCGTGTTGTTGACAACTTGTCCTGTGGGCCGGCTCCACCGCGGCCCTGCGCCGGAAGGGCAGACGGACCGAAACCGGCAAGGAGAACACAAAGAATCAGTTTGTGGGAGAACATGCCGCGGGAGTTTATGGGAGACATCTGACGATGTCAACGTGGGCACGAGTGGGCGTGTATACAAAGAAATCCGGATGAAGCCTGAAAATTGATTAGTGGTTGATGATTAATGCGCTTGAGAAATAGACAAATTGAGTCATTTTGCCAAGCGCATTAATCATCAACCACTAATCAATTTTCAGGCTTCATCCGGATTTCTGTACCTAGGGTCTTCCCTCGTCGCCGATGGTAGGTACTAGGTTGTCGAGATCCTTTTCGTTCTCCAGGCAGCTGTGATCGAAAATATAGTCACCAATCTGGCGCTTCAGGACTTTCTTCGCCGTAAATGGTTTTGCGAAGAAGACCGGATCTGTATAGGTAACGATGTACTCGAGGGTATTCGGGTCCGCCAGCCTGAAGCGTTCGGTGAGGTGCAACTTGTCGCTGTGTTCGTGACCGTCGCCGTCGAGCCAGGTTCGATCATTGATACTGATGGTGTCCGCCACCAGCGTGTCGCCCTCCCACTTGCCGATGGAGTATCCGTACCACGCAGGATAGTCGTAGGCATCCGGCGGATGATCGCGGCCATCTGTATAGATCAATCGGAAGATATGCTCGGATTCGCTGAGAATTGCCACAACATCGGGGCGCTGAACAATCATGGTTGGATGGGCTCTTGCGACCATCCTTGAAGGGCCTGGCGGCAGGCAGAGCGCATTCGGGTCCTTGGCATGGTCGACTTTCTTATATCTCTCGGCTGCGAGGGGCGTGAGAACGAGCTGTTCTCCCGGCAACCCCAATTTTGAAATGTCGGTCATGGAACCCCCCGACCAGACACCCGTGATGTCCTGATGGGCCGCGGCAGGCTGAGGATCGCCCTTGTACCACCATGCGCCGACCTTAGGCTTGGGTTTGGGAGGTTGTCCGCCCCGGCCCTGGGCCATGGCAGGACCAGCCATCGCGATCATGACCGCAAGGACCATCGCAGCAGCGACGGCAGAAATCGAGAAAAGTCGCTTCATATTCAAAGTCCTCCTCTATTGGGGACCGCCATCCGCAGATCCGCCAAACACCCTGCGACCGTCCGGCAAAGTCACCGTTCTGCCGTTTACGTGATTGGATCCATTCTTGGCCATGAAACCTTCTACGGTTACGTTGTCTCCGGCCTTGAGTGAGTCCTTTCCCCATCCCTGCCTGCGAAGATTGTTCGGGGTACCACCCTCGATAGCGTAGCTCGTTAGTTTGCCGCTCGAGTCTTTTACATCGACATAGTAGTAGATGTGGGGATTCATCCATTCCACTTTTGTCACGATGCCCGTGAGCTTGACAGGTTTCTTGTTATCGTATTCCGCAGCGAACGAATGATGCGCTGACACTGGCGTCGTTGCGAGCAGTAAACCGAAGCCCGCAGCCGCGAGACCGAACACATTCCGTCTCATTACTCTCTCCTTTTATATGGACTGGCATTGGATGTCTCGGATTATGGTCCAGATGGTGTATTCACGCAATTTTTTTGACCTGACAATTCGATATGGCCCTTTCCCGCGTATTCCGTTTCAGGGAAGCCCAGCGGATCGAGTTTCGTGCCGAGGCGTACAACGTCACAAACAGCTTCCGGCCCCTGGATCCCGCTAAGGGGCTCAATAGCAGCGTCTTCGGCCAGATGCGCGATTCGCTGCCGCCGCGCATTATGCAGTTCGCGTTGAAGCACGTCTTCTAAACCACAAAGACACAAAGGCGGTTCGGTTGTAGATCCGCCTTTGTGCCTTTGTGGTTTAGTAACGTGACGCTTACGACGCGCCCCGCACGTATTTATTGAACCAATCGATGGTGCGTGTCCATGCCTGCTTGGCTGCGGCTTCGTTGTAACGCGGAGGTGTTGCATCGTTGTTGAAGCCGTGACCTGCGCCCGGATAAAGGTATCCCTCATGGGGGACGTTCGCCGCCTTGAGTGCGGCCTCGTAAGCCGGCCACGCCTCAGCCAGCCGTGTATCCGTGGCCCCGTGATGGACAAGAACGGCCGCCTTGATTTTCGGAACGTCTGCGGCAGTCGGAGCGCCACCATAGTAGGGAACTGCGGCAGCGAGATCGGTTCCCATCCGCACGGCTAAAGTGTTGGCGATGCCTCCACCGAAGCAGAAACCCGTAACACCGATCCTGCCCGTGCAGTCTGGACGCGCTTTCAGCCACTTTGCAGATGCCAGCAGATCTTCGGTCATCTTGGTGCGATCCACCTTGCCGAAGAGTTCTCCGCCTTTTTCGTCGTCGCCGGGATAACCGCCGACGGAGGTGAGTCCATCCGGAGCGAATGCCATAAAGTTCGCAAGGCCGAAACGACGAGCCACATCTTCGATATGCGGATTAAGCCCGCGGTTCTCGTGTACCACCAAAATGCCCGGAAGCTTTCCAGTGGCGTTGGCCGGCCTGACGAGGTAGCCCTTGATGCTCCCGTTGCCTTGCGGCGAGGGAACGGTGGCGTATTCGGTTTTGATGCGCTTGTCGTCCTTGGCGACCTGTTGTCCAAGTGCGTAATTCGGCATCAACGCCTCGGCGATGACCGCAGTGGTCACTCCGGCTGCCGCAAACTTGCTCAGTCTTTCCAAAAAATCACGGCGGTTGATCTCACCGTGAATAAAAAGGTTATAGGCCTCTATGGCCTCCTGAGGTATATCGACTGCTTTCTTTGGTTCCATAGAATCGACTCCTTTGGTTTGTTCCGAGTTAAATCAACCCCTCGTTTATTGATGGCATTCGCGTTGATCGGCGCGCAGATCAGATCCGTGATGTTCCGATCCGGAGTCCTATTCTTACGTTCTAATCCCGCCGGGTCAAGCGTTCGAGTAATCGATAAATCCCTTATTGATATCCCCGATCTTCCGCATTTCGCGCCGGAATACGCCAATGCCTTCGCGCGAGCCCCCCACATTGGTGTTGCCTTCGATCGTAACAAGCTTGCCGCCGTTCACGCTTTCGATCAGGCCGGTATGGCCGGAGCCCCCGCCGGTACTGAGGATAAAGATCTGGCCGGGCGTGACGAGAGCCGGATTGCTGACTGCTTCCGACTGGAGGATTCGTGTGATGCCCTGCCTGCCGGCTTTGTTCCAGTGATCGAGAACACTTGCTGTCTTGACGACTGGATTTGTTTCATCCAGTTCCTGAGAAGCCTGGTCGAAGCAAAAGTACACAAATGCAGCGCACCACGGGAAACTGCCGGCAGCGGGATCAAGGCCAACCAATCGTAGATACTTGTCGACCTCCGGGCCTCGGTTGGAGCCCGGCGGTTTTTCCATCACGCCAATCTGGGAGTCGGCCACTTCCAGCGCTTTTGCCAGCAGTGGATCCTCCACGTCGCTGACGGCCGGTACAGACGATTCACCAAACAAGGCGCGCCACGTGATGGGTCCGACCTGGCCGTCGATCTTTAACGGCAGGCCGTCCGAGTCCGTGAAGCGGCTTTGAAAAAGCTTCACGGCGTTTTCGGTCCCAGAACCAAACTTGCCGTCATCGTCGATGGGACCACAACCAAGTTTGTTCAGCTGTTGCTGCACGGATCGCACGACAACCTTGTCCTTTTCGTCTTTTTTTATCACCCGGTTCGGAAACGCCATGGATCTCTTTCTTTCGGGTTTGGACATGGAACCTCCTTTGTGGTCGCCAGGATTGGATGACTTCTACCGATCTCGGCCCGCGTCGCCAAGAGTGGGGACAAGGTTGATGAGGTCTTTCTCGTTCTCCAGGCACGAGTGGTCCATAATGCGGTCGCCGACCTGCCGCTTGAAGAGCTTTCTCGTGGTGAATGGTTTCGCAAAAAATACCGGATCGTCATACGTGACGGTGTGTTCGAGCGTGTTCGGATCGGCAAGCCGGAACCGTTCGGTCATCTTCAGCTTGTCGCTGTGCTCGTGACCGGCGGTGTCGAGCCAGGTCTTGTCGTTAATGCTGACCGTATCGACTACCAGGGTGTCTCCTTCCCAATGACCGATCGAGCTTCCCATCCATTCCGGATATTCATACACGTCGTCGGGATGGCCGCGCCCGTCGGTATAGATGAGCCGAAATGTCCGCTGAGATTCCGTGAGAATCGTGACCAGATCCGGGCGCTGAACGATCATGGCCGGATGAGCCATCATGATCATTCTTGCAGGACCCGGCGGCAGGCATTGCGTGTTCGGATCTTTCGCATGATCGACCGTGTCATATCGCTGTTTTCCATACGGGGTCAGGACCAGTTCCTGTCCCGGCACTGTCGCCTTGGAAAGATCTCCACTCGCACCGATGAACCATACGCCCGTCAGATCCGGCCGGCCATCCTGCGAAACCGGGCTGCCCCCCGTAAACCACCATGCGCCTCGTTCGGGTTTGGGCTTCGGCGGAGTTCCCCGCGCGCCACCACCGCGAGCCTGCGACAGGGCGGATGCCGTGATGCTCAGCACGATCAGAAGGCTCTTCAAGACGTGCGTCTTCATTGATTCACCCCGATGCTAATCGAATCCTATACTTGGATCGCGCGGGATGTAAACACAAAGGCACGAAGCCCTTTCTTTGTGCCTTCGTGCCTTTGTGTTTATTACTGCCTGGTAACCCGGAAATCGCCGCGCTGGCCGTCGTGACTCCAGGTTCCTTTCATCACGTTGCCTTCGACTTTGCCGTCGATCGCGTAGTGGACAGTCTGCCCGTTATTTCCCTGAGTATCGAATTCCAGGGTGATGGCGCCCGTCTCAGGTTTGAATGATGCTTTCCTGATCTCGAGGTCCCGCACTCCTGCATGGACGGTTCCGCGCAGATTGGAACCCTCCCATCGAAGTTCTACCTTGATGGGCTCCCGCCGATCGGCGTCGGGCCCGTAGTCGCCGAACCATGTCCCGCTTGGAGGATTTCCCGGAGTCCCGCCTGGAGAGTTCTCCGGAGTGGCTGTCTTTGCCGTGCATGCAGCAAGCAACAGCAATACAATGGCGAGGAAAATACCGTTGCGTTTCATGACTGTGATTCTACTATGAGGTCCGCAAAAGAGCGCTCATGAACTCGTCATCGCTGTTGCAGGATTTGCGGTACGCCTTTAGAACGTTCCGCAAGAAACCCTCCTTCGCGCTGGCTGTCATCCTTCCCCTGGCTGTCGGCATCGCCGGAGATGTGCCCAATAACGGGCTTCGGGAGCCGCCTTCTCCATCGATGTACATACCCCACACGCTGATGCTGGGAGACTCCGCGACCTTTGTGATCAGAACCCGGCGCGATCCACTGACGATGGTCCGCGCGATGCGCGAACAGGTCCGTTCCGTCGATCCGCACCAGCCTCTGACGACGATTCGTACTGCAGAACAGGCGCTCGCTACGCAGGGATGGGCCAGGGAAAGATTTGTAGCCGCTCTGTTAACCGGTTTTGCGACAGTGGCATTACTTTTGGCGGCTTTTGGGCTTTACAGTGTGGTGTCGTACTCGGTTTCTCATCGTTTCAAGGAATTCGGTATTCGCATGGCAATCGGTGCCGGCCGAGTCGAAGTGATCCGTCTGGCGGTTGAATCCTCAATGATGTCGATCGCGAGTGGACTGGCGATCGGCATCGCGCTAAGTGTCGCATTGAACAGCGTGCTTTCGCGGTGGTCGATCGGAAATCTGAAGGATCCCCTCGTGCTCGCGACGATAAGTGTGGTGCTGCTGGCTGTAACGATCGCTGCCGCATTGATTCCTGCTCGGCATGCGGCGTCAATCGAACCTGCAGGCGCGCTGCGAGTGGATTAGCCGCTACTGTTTTGCCAGGGCCACCAGCGCCTGCCGAGCTTCCTGCATGTTGTGGATCGGAGTTTTGAAAGTGAACCGCACTTTTTTGCCCGATCTCAGCAGATCAAAGCCTTCCGCATCGATCCCGACCATCTCCGCCGGATGGCCACCGCAATAGTGCCGCAAGGCGTCGCCGTGGTCCTTGTTCATGTGTTGAATGATCTGGGATTCCTGAGCCGCGGAAAACGGATTTTTCGTCATGAATTCGCCGGGTTCTATCCAGTGGATCTGGCCAAATCCACCGATGAATCGAACGCGCACAAGGTCCAGCCGGAAAAACGAGAAATCGTGAGTCTGGTCATACTGGCGTGCCGATGGATGGTAGCGAAAGTATCGCTCGCGAGGGTCGGTTTCGTTGTCGCTTAGCGGCACCGCATTGGCGATACAAGTGACGCGCCCCCGTGCCTGCACGTCGTCCGAGTCCGGGTTGTTGTCAACAACTGTCAGCGAGACTCGGAAATCCGCCAGGATGTTGCGCGTATGCTGGGCGATCTGGCTGATGTAAATGATCGGCCGGGACTGATCGTCAACGCAGTATGGCGTGACGGAGCCAAAAGGGTAACCGGGCACATCGATGGACATCGTCGATAGCACTCCGAAGTTTTGTTGAAGGAACAGTTCGCGGGCAGCCTGGGCTTTCTGAATTGTCGTGCTCATTGGTCAATTGTATCCGACGAGCTTTCACCGGCGAGAAATGGAACTTTCGAGCTCCCGTCTCGTATGTGTCTCCATGAGGGAACTCGCCGAATTCCTGACAATGCTTGCACCGCTACACATCCTCGCAGGTGGACTGGCACTCGTTTCGGGTGCTGTTGCGCTCTTTGCAGTGAAAGGGGCAAGGCTGCATCGCAAGAGCGGGATGCTGTTCGTCTGTGCGATGCTCACGATGTCGTGCTCGGCGGTGGTGCTTGCGGCTGTCAGGGGCGGTGCGTGGTCCTCGGTCAATATCCCCGCGGCGTTGCTGACGGCGTATTTGGTGATCACCGCGCTGACCACGGTCCGACCGCCTTCGGCAGGGTCGCGTTGGCTGGAGGTCGGTTTGATGCTTGCGGCGCTGGTCCTCGGCCTGACTACTCTCACGTTCGGGTTCGAGGCGCTCGCTGCCGGCGGCAACAGGAACGGGGTGCCGGCTTTTCCGTTTCTCATGTTTGGTGTAGTCGGACTGTTGGGGAGCGCGGGCGATCTTCGGGTGATACGGTCGGGAGCCCTTCGGGGCGCGCCGCGACTCGCACGCCACCTGTGGCGCATGTGCTGGGCGCTGTGGATTGCGACCTCGTCATTCTTTCTGGGCCCGCGCGCGCGCGTGGCAAAGATCATCCCGGAGCCACTCCTCATTCCCGCTGTACTCGCGTTGCCGGTGCTGGCGGTGCTCGTGGCCATGGTGTACTGGCTGTGGCGCGTCCGCGTCAGACGGAGCTATCGGGAAATCGTTGGCGTCGGCGCGCAAGAGACAACGTAATTTAGACCGGCTATGGGTTGGACTCGGGGCACTCAAAACCAGAATCGTTTTTATAAGTTGCTGAATTTAGTGGTGGGAGTCTGTATTCACGCTTTCCTCAAGTCAAGACGTTTTCGATATCCCTTCGTCTATTGGCAAAGAGGAGTTTTGTATGAAGACAATTTGGACTCTTATACTTGGAATGCTGGTTGTTTCCAGCCTGGCGCCAGAATCGAGCGCCGCCCCGCAGTTCAGACGACAACAACGCGACCGGGGTTACGGCCAGGATCGTGTGTGCGTCTATAAAGATATTCAGTACCAGGGTGTGGAACAGTGTTTCAACCCGGGTGACACCCTCTCCACTCTGCAAAGCCTGAACGGCCAGCCTTCTTCGATCCGTATTTACGGCAACGCGACTGTCACAGTGTACGATTCGACGAATTTCCGCGGCCACTCGGCAGTGTTCAGTTCGAGCATGCCCGACCTGGGACAGGTCCGGATCGACAACAGAGTCTGGAATGACCGTATTCAGTCGCTGCAGGTGAATTCGGGGAACGGATCCTACAGGGTGTACGGAAATTCGCCTGTCTACGATCAGCAATCCACTCAGCAATCGAGCGACGGCATCTGCGTTTACGACCGTCCGAATTACGAAGGACGATCGCAGTGCTGGACCGGAAATGAAACGCTTGGCGATCTGGCGCAGCAAGGCAGCTGGAGCGATCGGATTTCGTCGATTCGCGTATTCGGGCGCACAACCGCCGTCGTGTATCGCGACATTGGATTCCGCGGAGCCAGCCTCGTCGTGGATCGGGATATTCCTGATCTCGCCCAATTCGGAGGACAAGGATTCCGGAATTGGGATCATCAGATCTCGTCGCTGCAGATCGAAGACACGCTCGGCAGGAACCGCAGCCGGGGCCGCGGCCGGGATCGCGAGCGCTATCGCGACAGCCGCTGATCTTAATGGCGTAGCCATCCCTCCTGTTTCAGCGCAATAATACACTTGCCAAATAACGCGGGCTAAAGCCCGCGACTACATTGGGAACAAAGATTTCCCAAAATGTAGTCGCGGGCTTTAGCCCGCGTTTTCACGCACCTAAAAGCAAGGAGGAAGAAGATGAGGAAATTGGCAATCGGCTGTTTCGCGGCGTTCTTGATTGTGGGCCTCACGGTCTCCAGACTTTCATCGCAGTCCGGTGCGTCCCGCCCGACGGTCACGCCGGCCGAATACGAACGGTGGAAGAAAGACCTCTCGAACTGGGGACGCTGGGGGAAAGATGATCAGATCGGGGCCCTGAACCTGATTACGCCGGCGAAGCGTAAGCAGGCGGCCACGCTGGTGAGGGAAGGCTTCTCCGTCTCGCTGGCGAGCGACGCCGATACGGTCAAGGCCGTCGATAATGCGAATCCATATGAGATCACGATGAACGGCATCGGCTCGGACAGGATCGCCGTGAACTACCACGGCATTACCCACACGCACCTCGATTCCCTCGCTCACATCAATGCGAACGGTGTTTTTTACAACGGCTATACGCCGGACGCCGAGGCGGTGATGAAGCAGGGCCATACGAAAAACTCCATCCATAATGTAAAGAACGGAGTCTTTACTCGGGGCATCCTCATCGATATCCCGCGGCTCAAGGGCGTGCCGTATCTGGAACCGGGCACTCCCATTTATGTAGCAGACCTGGAAGCCTGGGAAAAACAAGCGGGCGTCAGAGTATCGGCCGGTGACGCGCTGTTCGTGCGCACGGGCGTGTGGGCGCGTCGCAAGGCCGCCGGGCCGTGGCTTAGAGGACGCGCGGAAGGCGGGAGGTCCGCCGGGCTCGACCCTTCCGTTATTCCGTGGCTGAAGCAGCGCGATGTGGCGCTCCTCGGAAGCGATCACCCGCAGTATGTGTCACCTTCAAACCTGACTGGTGCTGTCCACGATTTCGCGCTGCTCTATCTCGGCATCCATCTCTTCGATAATTGCGATCTCGAGGCTCTTGGCGAAGCGGCGGCGGCGCGTAAGCGATGGGAGTTTCTTCTGATCGCCGCGCCGCTGCCGATTCGCGGCGGCACAGGCTCGCCTCTGAACCCGATCGCCGTGTTTTAGATGTGTTTGGTTGGCCGCGAATTGTTTTTTGCGGCCCCATTCGCGTCATTGGCGTAATTCGCGGCTAATGCATTTTCAGGCTTCATTGTTCGTGAAACGCGCATAAGGACTGTCATGGTCATAGTCAGCGTATAATTAAGTACGTGCTCATGACGCTGTTTCAAGATGTGCGCTATGGGGTCCGGGTTGTGATGAAGAGCCCCGGGTTCCTCGTTGCGGCAGTCCTGTCACTGGCGCTGGGGATCGGCGGGAACACAACGATCTTCACGATGATCAATACGGTATTCCTGCAGCCGCTCCCCGTAGAGAAGCCCTCGGAACTTATTACCGTCTACGGAACCGATACCAGCAACACTCAGAACCTGGTGCTTGGCGCGTTCATGCCGCTTTCGTACCCGAACTACGTCGATTACAAAACTCAGAACGATGTGTTTACGGACCTCGCAGTGTACACGTTTCCATATGGCGTCAGCCTTGCGGGCGCGGAGAAGCCGACGCCGGTTAATGTACAGCTCGTCTCCGGAAACTATTTTTCGCTGTTGGGAGTAAACGCCGCGCTGGGCCGTACGTTTCTTCCTGAAGAGGACAAGGTTGCCGGCTCTTCTGCGGTCGCGGTTTTGGATTACAAATTCTGGCAGCGGCAATTCGGCAGCAACCTTCGAGTAATTGGCGACACGATCCGACTGAACGGACATCCATTCACCGTGATTGGTGTCGCGCCGCGCGGGTTTGACGGCACGATCGGCGTCATCGCTCCCGATATGTGGGCGCCCGCGATGAGCCATACCTACGTTGTGACGACTCGATTCCCCGGCGGTCCGCTCGATAAAAATCGACGGCTGCTTTCCTTCAACATGTTTGGAAGACTGAAGCCGTCGGTTACGATGGCCCAGGCGCAGTCTTCGCTACAGACGATCGGCCGGCGCCTGGAAAAGGAATATCCAAACGAGAATACAGGCCGGAACGTGGGGCTTCTTCTGCTGACTCAAGCCACCATACCGCCGGCAATTCGATCAACGATGATGCAAGGCAGCGGCTTGCTGATGGGAATCGTCGGCCTGGTTCTTCTGATCGCATGTGCAAACATCGCGAACCTCATGATGGCCCGCGCAACGGCGCGCCGTCGGGAGTTCACGGTGCGATCTGCGCTTGGCGGCGCGCGATCGCGGCTGATTCGTCAACTCCTCGTCGAAAGCCTGATCATCGCTCTGCCGGGCGGCGGACTGGCATTGCTGGTCGGAGTTGGGGGACGCAGCCTGATCATTTCTCTGCTTCCGGCCGTAGTGAATCCTGCAAATCTCAACCTGCCGATGGACGCCGCCGTGCTGGCCTTCACGGTGGGCCTCTCGGTTTTGAGCGCCATTCTCTTCGGTCTTGCGCCCGCTCTGCGCGCGTCGCAGTTCGATCTTGCTTCCGACTTGAAGGAACGCACGGGACAGGGCTCCTTTGGGGGACGATTGAAGGCGCGAGATATTCTGGTGTTGTTTCAGGTGGCCCTTTCGGTGGTCGCGCTCGCCAGTGCGGGTTTGTTCATCCGGAGTCTTGCCAATGCCCAGTCGATCGATCTTGGATTCGAGCACGACAAGCTGGTAGTGCTTCAGTACAACGTGTCTTCGAACGGTTACGATGAGAGCCGTGGAAAGGACTATCACCGCAAGCTGCTCGAACGTATGCGCGCGCTGCCCGGTGTGGCAGCGGCGAGTATCGCCGCCACATTGCCGCTCACGCCCGGCTTTCAGCGCAGCGTGTTTCCGGAAGGCCAGGAAAACGTGACGAACAATCGCGGCGTCCTTGTCCTTACGAACGTTATTGCGCCCGGCTACTTCGAAACGGTTCGCATGCCCTTAGTGCGGGGCAGGGATTTCCTGGATGTGGATCGCGAGGGGCAGCCGCTCGTCGTCATCATTAATGAAGCGATGGCCCGGCGATTCTGGCCGGATCAGGATGCGTTGGGGAAACGATTCCGTTTCTTCGGCGACAGTGAACCGCGCACTGTAGTGGGCATCGTCCGTAACGCGAAATATGTGTTCGTGGGCGAAGGGCCGCAGCCGATGGGGTACACGCCGCTCGAGCAAGGGTACTCTCCGGCGATGTCGCTCGTGGTCCGAACGAGCTCGCGGCCGGATGCAATGAAGGGAACTGTCGAGCGCGAGGTGAGGTCACTCGATCCCGACATTGCACTGACCAATATCCAGACGGGTTCGGAGCTCCTTGCCGTGTCGCTCACGGGACCGCGCGTTGCGGCGATTTTGTTGTCGGTGTTCGGATCGGTCGCGCTCGTGCTGGCCGCCATCGGAATCTACGGTGTCATGTCGTATTCGATCAACTTGCGAGCGCAGGAAATTGGAATCCGCATGGCGCTGGGTGCGGAGCGCCGGGATGTCCTGCGCATGGTGCTGAGGCAGGGAATGACCATTGTCGGGATTGGACTCGTCGTGGGATTGATCGTCGCAATGGGGATCGGCTACTTGCTGTCCGGCCTTTTGTACGGCGTCGGAGCCGCGGACGTGCCCGCGCTCGCCGGGACTGCCGCCTTGCTTCTTGTGGTTGCGCTGATCGCAAACTATGTGCCGGCCCGGCGCGCCACGCACGTGGATCCAATTGCGGTGATGAGATACGAGTGACTGCAACTGTAGCGGCGGTCTATGATCAGATACAGCCGCGTAGCGGCGACAGAATGTAGCCCCACGCGCGAGCGTGGGGACCCGGCAGACCTCGATTTTACGAGCTCCGGAGGAGCGAAAGATCGTTTTGAAGAATCTTCCGCCCCCTCGCGGGGCTAACATTCAATGGCAACGCATACCCCACGCTGACGCGTGGGGCTACATTCTGTCGCCGCTACGCGGCTGTATTCGGATGCGCTTCGCGCTACAGTTCGGATCGTTTCGTAACCGCAAACCACACGCCGAGCAGAATGAGCGCCGTCCCAAGCGCAACAAAGACCGTGGGCCGTTCTCCAAGCGCGATGTATCCCAGAACGAGCGCAACCAGAGGAGTGAAAACGGCGATGAAGCTGAGCGTCGTCGCGCTCCACGTTTTCAGGAGCCGGAAGTACAGCAGAAACGTCACGATGCTCCCTGCGATCGCGAGATAACCGATGGCCCACCACGCCGCCGGATCACGAGGCGTGCGGAGACCGTCGCCGGCAGCGAATGAGGCGACCGCAAGCAGGGCGGCTCCAATGAGCATGGCCGGCGCATTGAGCGCGGCTGGATGAAGTGCGCCCCCATGCCGCTTCGTGACGACCGTGGCGATGGTGGCGAAAGCCGCCGCAACAAGGATCGCGACCATCGGAGCAAGCTTCGACGAATCGATCTGCAGTTTGTCCGCGAAGAGACCTGCGACCCCGAGGAAGGCGAGCAGCGTCCCCCCGAGTTTGCGCAGCGTCAACCGTTCTCCCGGCACGTATAGATGAGCCGCGATCGCAGTCACGATCGGATTCACCGCGAAGAGAACGGCGGCCAGACCGGTCTCCAGCCACTGCTCGCCCCAGTAGATGAGTCCGTAATCCAGCGCAAAGAGGAAGACACCCACAACAGCGACGACGCCCCACTCCGTGCTCCCCCGAGGCCACGGCGCCCGAAGAACGAAAGCGATCGGCACGAACAGGGCGCCCGCCACGAAGAAGCGCAGCGCCGCCACGTTGAACGCGCCGATCCCGCCGTAGCCGACCTTGATCGCCAGCCACGTCGAGCCCCATATCCCGCACAGAAGCGCGAAGGCAAGCGGCTGGAGCGGGCTGCGCGGACTTGACGTCATCTGGCGCGCGGGGCGGTTTCCGTTGCGAGTGTGAGCGGAGCGCGTGACTTGTTCATCGCTCCCCGATTTTCGCAAATACTGTATGAAAAGGATATGATTCGCCGCGCCATGGAGGTTCCGATGATTTCAGGACCACTGCGTTTCCTAACGTGCCTGTTGTTTATTCTCTCCGCAAGCGTGAGTGTTTTCGCGGCCACGGACTGCGACCGCGCATGCCTGAGGAACGCATTAGATCAATATATGAGCGCCGTCATGAAGCACGATCCGGCCGCGGCTCCGCTGTTTGTCGGGTTTCGGCAAACGGAAAACGCCGTTGTCGTCCGCCTCGGAACAGGCGCTTGGAAGTCGGTCACCGGACTTGGAAAACTGCAAAGACGGTACATGGACCCGGTCAGCGGACAGGCAGGCTATTTCGGAATTGTCGAAGAAGGCGCGGGTTCCGCGATCGTGACCCTTCGGGTAAAAGTGGAAAACCGGAAGATCACGGAAGCCGAGTGGCTCATCGCTCGAAAGGGCGATCCGGGCCTTAATGGTCCCCCGCAGCCAGGTCAACCCGCAGGCAATTTCTTTGATCCGGATAACCTGACGGCGAACGCTCCTCCGGAAAAGCCGGTTGCCAGAGAAGTTCGTTCATCCCGCGAAGCGATGCTCGCCGTAACCAACAGCTACTTCGACGGAATCACGTCGCACGACGGCTCCATCATCATGGCGTATCCGGGTTGTATGCGCGTCGAGAACGGTGCGACAGTGACCGGCCGCGGCTCGCGCGGAGGCGGGACCGGCGTGACCGACTGCACATCGAATCTGGAGACGATCAATATTCAAATGGTCGCCGCCCGGCGCTACCCGATCGTGGATGAAGAAGCGGGCGTCGTCCTGGCCCTGGGAGTCTTTATTCGGCGGCCCGGAACGACGACGCGGCGAAACGCATTAAGCGAGTGGTTCGTCATCGAGAACAACAAGATTCGCAGTATCTATTCGGCGATGTTCTATCCGCCTCCCGAGGCGCCGGTGCCCAACTGGCCTCCGTTTGACGGGAATTGGCCGCTCCCGGCGGGCACGGGGAAAGAGTAACCACAAGAAGCACAAAAGGCACAAGCAGGGATCCAATCCCTTCTTGTGCCTTTTGTGCTTCTTGTGGTTACTCTTTCCCCGTTACTGCTGGATCACTGGATCAATAGATCATGAACTCCAAAAGGTTGCCGTCCGGGTCGCGCACGTACACGCTCGAACCGGCGGCTTTACGGCCACCCTGACGCGCGACCGGACCCTCGATGACCTTGGCGCCGGCGCGATCCAGCATCGCTTTCAGGGATTCCGGCGTCCCGTCCCACACGAAACACAGGTCTCCGCACGGAGGCTTCGCGGCCGGAGCGCGCAAGGTGAACGTCTCGCGCTGCCATGCGGTGGGACGATGGAAATTGATCATCTGGTTGCCGATGTACACCGAACAGGCCTGCGCGTTCTCACTCACCTGCAACCCGAGGGCGCGATAGAAGGCCAGCATCGCGTCGGTGTTCTGCATCGGAAGAGCCACGTGATCGAAACCTCGGATGGTTCCGGACTGCTGGGCGAACGCAGCGGATCCGCCGGCGGCAACAACACCGCCCATGAACTTTCGCCGGGAAAAGCGTTGGTGTTTCATAAGCACCTCGATTGTCGATTTTGTTCCCCGCCCATTCAGCCTACTTCAGGGGAGATGGGGGAGGCGCGGTTTTGCAGGCCGTGGGACTCCATTTCGAACCGTTGGGCTCGAGCCTGAAGTGTGTGCTCGTGTAGAACGGCTGCGTTAAATACGTTGGATCCTCAATGATCGTGACGACGAGCAGCCAGTTGTCGCCGTTGGGATGTTGTGGCAGCCGATTGAAGTACTCGGTGATCGAGGCATTCTCGCTGTAAGGCACGCCGTTCTTCCGCAGATAGCCCGCGCGGAAGTTCGTTGTCACGACCTTCAGTGATCCGCCCTGGTTGATCGAGCCCGAAAGCGCGGGGCCTCCCCGCTGCCCTCGTCCGCCTCCGCCCGGCGCGATGGGCCCTTCGTTGTTTCCAAGCTGTGCGCGGGCGGGAGCGCCGCGGGGCCCGGCTGGAGGTCCTTCCCATTGGGCGCTGGAAGAGCCTTGCCAGCTCTTTTCACCGGAAGGTTGTTTCGACTTGTCGAAATTCAAGAGGCGGGTTTGAGTGCCGGCGTCGAAGTCGATCTTCAGTGTGTTGTCATCCTGCCACGTGATATGCAGACGTCCCGGCTGACGCATAATGCCGCCAATGCCGAATGCCTTGCACTGGAGGCCGGCAGCGTTATCCTTCTCGAGATCCCAGGTATCGGCAATCCGACGGCCTTCGGCGCTGATCGGAATGCTCTCGTAGTCGCCCCTGGCAGAGGTTGCCATGCGGTGACGCCAGTCCTCGCTCACGACCGCAACCCAATATCCGGTGAGATCGATCGGCGCAACCCCGCGAGCGGGTTGCGGCGCGCCCCGCTGCCCCCGTTGCTGCGCCGCCTCGGAGCGCGCCGGAAGCGAAACCAACACCAAAGCGAGTGCACTGATACGTATGCTCAACAAAAACATTCCTGAAACATTCTTATAGTCCACTAGTTGCTCTTCTTCTGGCTAAGATCGCGGTAAACGGCCTCGACAAACATTGCGGTCGGCCACGCTTTGTCGTTTCCGTACCGCTCGTCGTAGTCGAGCGCCGGCCTCGCAGCCTTGATCTGTTCCAGGGTCAATCCACGTTTGATCATGTCCTGGATCCGGTCGCGAATGATCACAACCATGTCGCGATAATCCAAAACATCAGCCTCATCGCCGACCCGGCCGTGGCCGGGAATCACGTATGTGCCGCCTTCCTGCAGATATTTCGGCACTGTGATATCGAGGATCTTGTTCAAGCCGGTGATGAATCCCTCGACGCCGCCACCAAGTTTCGCGTCAATGATCGGATAGGTGGTCGTCACGAAAATGTCGCCCGCGACCAGCACGTCGGAGCCGCGGAAGTAGACGAGAACATCGCCGTCGGTATGCGCATTGGGAATGTGATAGATGAAGATGGCCTCGCCATTGAAATAAAAGTCGCGCTCGTTTTCGAAGAAAGTATTCAAGGGCCGCTCGGTAACGGGGCGCGAAGCCTCCGTCATCCGTGCGAGGACGTTTTCGTGCGCGATGATTGCGGCCGGATTTCCGTTGACCGTTACGCCTGCCTGGGAGATCGTCTCGTTGCCGCCCGTGTGATCCGGGTGCGCGTGCGTGTTGATCATCCAGCGAATCGGCTTTGTGGACAGTTGCCGGATCGCTGCATGCACCTTGTCGCGCGTCTGCGCGACACCGGTATCCACCACCAGGACACCCTCATCGCCGATCTGCACTGCGATGTTGCCGCCGGCTCCAATCAGCATGTAAACGTTTCCCTGCACATGAAATGTCTTGATTTCATTCTGCGGGGCCTGGCCATGCAGAACGGCGACGAATCCCAGGATTACAAGAATGGCTTTTTTCATCGGGGCTGCTTGCGCATCATCTCTTCGAGTTTCGGCACGTACTCGGGGTATGTGGTTTCCGCCCCGCCAAACACCGCCTCGAAGGGAAGTCCGAACTTGTTGGAAAAATCCTTGATGAAGGGGTTCTTGCCCGGCAGGTAATGCGGAACTTCGTTTTTCGGTTTGGGCACTTCATTCGCGTATTCGCAGTTGTAAAGCCAGTTCTGGTTCCCGCGCTCCATCAGCACGAACTCCTGGCTGTTGACGTACGGTTCGGTCAGATACACCGGATCGGTCACGATGATGACGTGCGAGAGAAGGTTCCCGTGCCGGATGTAGTGCTCGACCACAGTCGTCAGGTCACTGCTCGGAATGCCGCTGCGCCGATAGAATTCCTTTTTGATGTGCGTGGTCGTGACCGTAAGAATGTCGCCGTTCCATTCTCCTGTCGAAAAGCCCATGTTGGTGTGGGGCGCATACTCCGGAGGATGCGGACGACCGTCCATCCAGATCGTCCGGTCCTGCATATACGTGCCGAGGTACTCTTTGTAGGCAACGATCTCCTGCGTGGCCGGATCCTTTTCTTCCCAGATCCGGAACTGGAGCGGCCCGCGGTAGATATGAGGAAGATTGTAGGGTTGACACTGGTGCTCGAGGATTGCGACGCGCGTAACGTCAAAGCTCTCGGCGTATCGGCGGGCGGAGTCGTTCAGGGGCACGCCCGTGAAATCGCCCTGAACGTCTCCGGGGACGCGGTCTCCCTGATCTTCGTGGTACCTGCCGGCCCATTCCCCGGAAAGGTTGATCTGCGCAGATGCCGGGACACCCACCAGCATCGCCAGGAACAAACAAGCTAAAATTCTGGCGCAATCGACTCGGTACACTGTGGCCTCCGGTCCATTCTCTTCCGGCGGATTTTAACGCTACTCAGCGCCAAGATCCAACATGTTCAACGCTCAAAAACGCTCACGCTCGTGATTTCACAGTTCCTCGAACAACTTTACACGCCTCGCTCGTGATTCAACACTCCACGCTCGTAACTTGACAACTGGCGCTCGCGATTCAACAGCTCACTCGGACGAATTCAACTTCATCCTGGCAACTGAACAGCTCGCACTGGTAACTTGACACGTCACTCCGGCGATTTAACATCTCCGTCTGGCGATTTGACAGCTACTTTGAGAGCTGTACGGCCTGCATGACGTGCTTTGAAGAGGTTCCCGGCAATCCGATGTTCATGATCCATAAACCGTCTCAGGCTCTGATCGATCGCTTTATTTTCGAGCAGCGCCGCCACGGGTTCTCTTATCCCGATGTGGGCGCGACACGTGGCAAGTTACCCGTAGGTTATAAAATCGATCACAATCGCGCGAGACTGGGACATGGAGTTCAGCTGTTTCGGCAGGCTGCCGCGTCTCTCCGGCTTTGGCAAATGTTCAACCTTGGATGGGTCCAAATCTTTCCGTCCAACGCGCAAATCGAAGCTGGTGCAACCGTCGGAGTTCTGGCACATCATTTCGGCTTCTGGTCCTTGAATGCCTGCCGGATTGTCTACGTCATTGACGAGGAGCGCAGGTATGGCTTTGCATACGGAACACTTCGAGACCATGCCGAGGAAGGTGAGGAAAGATTCTCGTTGGAGTGGGGAACGGAAGACGATTCGGTAGTCTACGACATTCTCGCGTTTTCGAGACCGAGACAGTGGCAGGCTAAGGCTGCGCGGCCCCTAAGTCGCATGCTCCAAAGAAGGTTTGCCCGCGATTCGATGGCGGCAATGAAACGAGGGACCTTTTCCTGAAGGTAGCCCGGCGGAAATTTCGAATATGGGAGGGGAAAAAACTTTCTTTATATTCTTTCGATTCACCTTCATTTCTGAATTTGGCAGAATAGGTTGCATAGCGAACCAAAGATATTGAGAATCTTCCGGGAGTGAGTTCAAGGCCGCTAGCAACCGCAGCGATTAGAGGAGGGCACTGTGAAGCGCTATTTCAGTGGCGTGATCCTGGGTATCGCGTGTTTTGCGCTGGGAGCCGCCGTTACGAGATACTACGACACCCATCGACTCATCACGCCACAATCGGTCGCCGAGAACGGAACGCCGTCCGGCGAAGGCGTGGCAGACGTTACAGCTATCGACTTCGCCAACCAGCCATTGTGGGCATACGGCTTCGACAGGCCTCCTGCTCCCGGGGAGAAGGCCTCCCCCCAGAACCCGCCCACGAGGAACCTGCGCCCGAACGAGGATCCCGCCGAGCAGACGAGGCTGATGAGCCTCGAAGGGAGCAAGGCGCAATATTCACGTGTGGACGTGCGCGACGGTCAGAACGTGATCGACTGGTTTCCTGAGGACCATCCGCCGATGCCCAATGTCGTCCAACACGGCCCCGCAGCCCTGGGCAAAAACACACGCGGATGCGGCTCGTGCCACCTGCCGTCGGGGAGAGGACGCCCGGAGAACGCAGGCGTCGCAGGACTTCCCAAGTCTTACATCATGCGCCAGATTCAGGACTTTCGAAGTGGCCGGCGCCATTCTGCCGATCCGAGAAAACCAAACACGTTCACGATGATCGAGCTTGCAAAGGCTCTCTCTGACGAGGAACTCAACGCTGCCGCAGACTATTTTTCCTCGATGAAGTGGACACCGTGGATTCGTGTGGTGGAGACGGACCTGGTGCCCAAGACGCGAATTCAGGGCAATCTGTTCCTGCCGCTCGAGGAGGCGAAAACCGAGCCGATTGCCGGCCGCATCATCGAGATTCCCGAGAACGAAGAGCAGGCCGAGACGTTTCGCAATCCGCGCTCCGGATTCCTTGCTTACGTTCCTGTCGGCAGTCTCAAGAAGGGTATGGACCTCGTCACGACGGGAGGCGCAAAGATCGTCGGAAACCAGTTTATCCAGGGAAAGACGACGCCGTGCATCACCTGCCATGGACCGGATCTCATGGGCGTGGCTGACGTGCCGCCCATTGCCGGCCGATCTCCCAGCTACATGGTCCGGCAATTGTTTGACATCCAGCAGGGAACTCGGCCCACAGCGCCGCCGCAGTTGATGAAGTTCATCGTCGCCAACCTGACAAAGGAGGACATGGTTGCCGTCGCGGCGTACGTCTCGTCACGCAAGCCTGTCTACGTGACCGAGACTCCGACGACGAAGAGCGCCGCTTTGCACTAAATTCGAAGGACCAGGGACAACTTAAAGGCGACGCACACGGAGAATCACAAGCGAACCTGAAGTTGCGTCAAGTAACACCCACGCTTCCTCCTCTAAAGGAATCAGCTCAACAGGAGCCGGTTCCTGATCGAGCACGGCCTGGGGGTCGTAGCGAAAGCGAAGCAATCTTTTCTGCGGGTGAGGGTCCGCATCGGAAGGAATTCCAACTCCCGAGGCTGTTTGGAACCGAACGTTGATCCCAACCGAACGTTGATCCCAAAATGTAGTCGCGGGCTTTAGCCCGCGTTTGTTCAAACTGAAAACACTATTCGCCTTTGTCGAGGGGATATCCTTTGGAAGTCCAATCTGCTTCGAGATTGGATGAAACGACGAGACCTTTTACTTGCTGGTAACCCAATTGGTGCAGCAGCTCGATTGCGGGACGCACATTGGGGCACGCTTCCCACGGACAGCATCCGCAATAGATAACAATTTCACGGTTCTTCGGAACCTTTTCTACAGCGCGCTTGAGCGCCTCGAGGCCTGCCGCGCTGGAGGTAGGTCCGCCAAAAACCGCTCCCGGAATATGACCATTCCGATAGAGCGGCATGAATCCGGTGAAGATGATCAGCGGTTTCGATGGCCCGTTATCGCGAACCTTGACGATCAACTCCTGGGGCCGTATCAGCTCGGAAGGTTGCCATTTTCCCACCGGGTTCGGTTGGGGCCTCTGAACGCCAAACGTGAGAAAAGCTGTCGTCAACACTACGATGCACGTTGCAAGAATTCGCATAGTGCGGAACAGGTTAACAGATTGTCCGGCAAAAAACGAAAACGTTGCCGACGATCATTAAACAGGGTGCGGAAAACTCTGGAATCAACGAAATGCCGCCGGTCATAGACCAGATCTGTCCAAAATAAATTCGAAGTTGCCGAAGGCATCCGAATATAGCCGCGTGGCGGCGACAGAGTGTAGCCCCACGCGCCAGCGTGGGGCTGCGGTAGACCTCGATTTACGAGCTCCGTAGGAGCGAAAGATAGTTCTGAAGAATCTTCCGCCCCTCGCGGGGATAACCTTCAATTGCAACGCATACCCCACGCCGGCGCGTGGGGCCACATTCTGTCGCCGCCACGCGGCTGTATTCGGATGCGCTTCGCGCGATATCTTGGACAGCTCTGGTCATAGACCGCCGCTACAGTTCGGTTTGCGTGTTCACAAGATTTTTTCGCAGCCTGTTAATCATTCAGTAGCTGGACCGCCGCTCTCAACAAGAAATAGAATGACATCATTATCGAGTGACTCCGGAGGAAAGAGATGCGTTTGCTGTTTCTGTTCGTTCCGCTATTGATATTGATGCCGGCTTTGGATGCCGTGGCCCAGCCGGCCGTGGCTCCGACTGGAACTTTACGAGCCGCGTATCTTTCGAGTAATCCTGCCCAGGCCCTGAAGGATCCACAGACCGGCACGATCCGTGGAACCGTTGCGGATTTGACACGCGAGTGGGGACGCCGCCTTGGCGTTGAGGTCACGTTGGCAGGCCTCCAGAGCCCTCAGAACGTCATCGACGCCGTACGGAGTGGCCAGGCGGATATTGGCTTCGTGGCCTACAATCCGGAGCGCGCCGGACCGGTGCAGTTTTCTCAGACCTACATGCTTGTGCAACAGACCTTCCTCGTCCCTGAGAACTCGCCCATTCGGTCGGTGGCGGATATCGATCGGCCGAACCAGAGGATTGGCGCGGCAAAAGGCGACTCCGTTGCGCTGTATCTCGCACGAAATTTGAAGCAGGCTGTCCTGGTGGAAGTCACGGAATCCAGCCCCGACCAGGCGACGCAGACGCTGCTGGCCGGCAAACTCGAGGCGTTCGGTGCAAACCGGCAGCGATTGACAGACGCAATGCGAGGCGTTTCCGGGCTGCGCGTGCTGCCGGATGATTTGTATGGCGTGGAGCAAACTATTATCGTGCCGAATGGAAATCCCGAAGTCTTGAAAGGCGTGAACCAGTTCATCGACGATGTCCGGCGTTCCGGCTTTCTGCGGGCGGCCATCGAGCGCAGCGGCGTCATTGGAATCGCTGTCGCTCCGCCGGCTTCGAGGTAAGGACAGACATTGAAGTTACTCTCCGTCAACGCAGGCCGTCCACAACGAGTGGACTGGAACGGAAAGACAGTGGAAACTTCCATATGGAAGGCACCGGTTGAGGGTAGAGTCCGGGTCAAAACACTCAATGTCGAAGGTGATCAGCAAGCGGACCTTTTGGTTCACGGCGGACCGGACAAGGCCGTCTATGTGTATCCTTCAGAGCACTATTCGTACTGGCAGGAGCAGTTGCAGGACATGGACCTGCCCTGGGGAGTCTTCGGCGAGAACTTTACGACTCAGGGTTTGCTCGAGCACGAACTTCAAATTGGAGATGGTATACACGTGGGGTCCGCGCGATTCGTCGTGAAGCAACCGCGGATGCCTTGCTTCAAGCTGGGTATGCGTTTCGGAAATCCGGACATGATTAAGCGTTTTCTCCAGAGCGGGCGTACGGGTTTCTATTTCGCCGTGGTCAATGAAGGGGAAGTCGCAGCCGGCGATTCTATTGACATCGTTGACCGCGAAACCCATGGTGTAACTGTCAGCGACATCGTTTCTCTTTACGCTACGCGCGGCGAGAACCGGGACCTCCTGCTTCGCGCGACCCGGCTTCCGGCACTTCCCGAAGGCTGGAGAGACCATTTTCGAAAACTACTCAAGACATAATCATCAGGAGTTCGAAATGACACTTCGCGAATTCTATTTGCAACGGCGACAGGCCGAGTTCCCCGTCTTCATGCGCGTGCTCAAGGCCATTCCCAAAGATCAGCTCAACTACAAGCCTGCCGAACGCTCGCCTTCCACGGAGCAGCTCCTCTGGACGCTCACATCCGAGCTCAGATCGTGTCTCGATGTCGTTATCGAGAACAGGGCCGAGTGGAAGCCCGTGCCGCCTCCGCCTCTCGACGAGATGTTGGAGATGTTCGAGCGCTGGTCCAATGAGCTCACGGATCGCGTTTCGAAGATGGACGAAGAAGGATGGAACCGCACGGCGCAGTTCTACGTCAACGGCAAGGTCGTTTCGGAGCAGCCGGCAGGCACGTTTCTGTTCTTCATCCTCTTCGACGCGATCCATCATCGGGGGCAACTCGCAGCGTACCTGCGGCCGATGGGCGCCAAGGTGCCGGCGATCTACGGGCCCTCAGCAGACGAACTGTCGAAGTCGTGAGGGAAAGAGATATGAACGAGAAGCAGAGGCTGTTGGCGCAACTGGACTATCTCAACATGGTGCATGGTGTGACGCTCCGGGCGATTGGGACTCTCAGTAACGAAGAACTCGATTTTCGTCCGCGACCGGGTATGCGGACGCCCCGTGAGCTGATCTTTCACATCTACACTCAGGAAAAGATATTGGCGGAAGGCGCGCGGCAGGGCCGGTTTGACATGGAGGCGGCCAACCGCGCGAACCCGGAAAGCGAAGCGGGCGCTGCGGGACTCAAGGAGCTGGCCACTGTCAGCGACGCGCGAAACTACGCCGCGGCATGCCATCAAATCGCCGACGACACCTTCAGGGTCATGTCGGAGGAAGATATTGCCCGGCCGGTCGAATCACCGTTCGGCTCGTTCCCGGCTTCGCAATACCTGACCTTTGCATACGACGAGCACTGGCATCATCGCGGCCAGCTTTACACGTACCTTCGGCTGCTTGGGAAGGAACCGCCCAATCTGTACGACTACGGAAGCTAGGGCGAGATGGACGAATTCCTGGCAGCGGCAATCGAGGAAGCGAAGAAAGGACTCGCCGAAGGAGGTATCCCTATCGGTTCGGTGCTGGTGATTGACGGTCGGATCGCCGGCCGCGGTCACAACCAGCGCGTGCAGAAGGGAAGCGCGGTCCTGCACGCGGAAATGGATTGCCTCGAAAATGCGGGACGTCTCAAGGCCGTCGACTATCGACGGGCGACTCTGTACTCGACGTTATCTCCTTGTGACATGTGCAGCGGCACCGTTCTCCTGTACGGCATTCCAAGGGTCGTTGTCGGGGAGAATCGTACCTTCTGCGGACCGGAGGACTATGTCCGATCACGAGGCGTGGACATCGTTGTTGTCGATAGCCGCGAGTGCCGGGACCTGATGGAGCGGTTTATCCGGGAACGTCCGGAGCTTTGGAACGAGGACATTGGTGAGTAGGGTGCAAAGATGAACTGGGAATTGAAACATTCAGTCATTGCGGGTGTGAATCGCCAAACTGCCTGGGCGTTCTATTCCAATATAGACAACTGGCGCCGCCTCGAGGGCGAATCCACTCAGTTCGAAGTGGATGGTCCCTTCCAGACCGGCACGCACATCACTGCAAAAGCGCATGGTCAGGATCCTCGGTATTCGACCTTGATCGATGTAGAGGCGCCGCGGCGAGTCGTCATCCAGATGGACTTGAACGAGGCTGTGCTGCGTTTCACGTGGACGTTTGAAGAGCTGCCTGACGATCGAACGCGTCTGACTCAACACGTTCTCCTGGAAGGCCCCGCTACCGAGGGATACATACCCCTCATGGAAGAATACCTTTCGGCGAACATCGGCAAGGGTATGGAGAGGCTGGCTGAGGAAATGGCGAGGTACGAGAAGGCAAAATGAGGCATCGAATTCCAGCCGCGGAGCGGCGTTAGATTCTCAGATCGTTTGCCCGGTGCGGATCGCGCGTCCCACGCCGATCATCGAACGGACGCGACGGCCAAAAACGAACCAGATCACTGCGGGATAGGTGATCGCGCCGGTGATGATACTGATTGCCGTGGTGGCCTCCAGCGGCAGGGTGCCGGGCAACAGCGCACGCACGCCGAGTACTGCGATCGACATCATGATGCAACCCGTAGCCGCAGGCTTGATCGAATCGAGCCACTGTCTGGTCGAAATATTGACGGTGCGAAACGCGAAAACCATCGAAGGAACGTTGAGCACCGGAAATACCAGCGCCCAGGACCAGCCGATGCCCGGTAATCCGTGCCGCACGGCCCACAGCAGAGTGAGCACCATCAGTATTCCCTGAAAAAGCGAACACCACATATTTACCCGGAACTGACCGGTCCACATCAGCACGTGCGACACGAGCATCTGTGACGCCAGGAAGGCGGAGTAAAGGCAAAGCAGCTGCAGGGGCACAATTACCGAGGTCCATTCGGGACCGAGGATTAGCGGAATCAACATGTCCGCGGTCAGCGCCATGCCAATCGCCATCGGAAATGTCACCACGGTGATGAACTCGGTCAGCAACAGGAAGTAGCGGCGCAATTCCTCGCGCTGGTGCTGCACTTCGGAGAAAATGCCGGGCACCACACGCGTGATGATGGAGCCGACCTCCTGCTGCGCGAGGCTGGAAAACGTAACGGCAAAGGAGTACGCGCCTAGCAGGTCCTTGCCAAGCACGCGGCCGATGATGGTCTGATCCGCATTGCTGTATCCATACCACGAAGCGCGCGACGCCAGGATCCGCCAGCCCTGCAACAGTGGGCGTGAGAGTTTGGCGATGTCCCGCGGCCACGCGACCGAATAGGGATGCCAGAGGACCAGCAGGATCGTCGCCGCAGCGGTACCGCCGAGTGTATTGATCACCAGCGACCAGTGGCCCAGACCGGCACGAGCAGAACTTACCAGCAGGATTGACGTCGTGACCACCTGAACGAATGTCACGACTGCCAGCCGTTCAAACTGCAGCAGGCGCTGCATCTGGGCGCGCGGCACCACCTGCACGGCGTCAAACAGGAAGAGGAGACTGAGGGCCATCACGATGCTCCCGACGTGTGGCTCCTTGAAAAACGCTGCGAGCGGCTGGCCCAGAAGCACGAACAACGCGCACAAAACCACGCCGAGTGCAATCAGCAACCCCGCCAATTGCGACTGCTTCTGGCCCGTGATGCTGCGATCCTGCACCAGGATGGCGTCAAGGCCGAAGTCTTCCACCATGCGCGCCATGCCGATGCCGAGAGTTGCCATCGCCACCAACCCGTAGTCGCCAGGCTGCAACAGGCGGGCTGCGTAAAAAGTGGCCACCCAGCTGAAGAACTGTGCGCTCCAGCGCAATGCGGCCGTCCAGGCAATGCCCGAAACGAGAGAACGATCGAGAGATGGCTCCGTGCTTGTTGACATGAACGGCTCTATTGTTACTACGCGCTCGACCGCAGCGCCCGGCCGGCCCGAAAGCGGGCAAACCCATTCTGGACAGCCGGGAGTTGTTCCGAAACTTCCTTCCAGAAAACAACAACGATCCCCAGGAGAAGCGCCGGTAAGAGGACAGCGATCTCCATTGCTAACTGAAGCATGTTAGCTGGAAACCAAAAAAGATCGCTCAGATAACAGGCCAGGCCGAAAGGAATGACGGCCACGGCAGACCGGACCCAACTGCGCCACAGGAATTGCCGGACGGGAACTTCAAGAAGGCTGCAGACGTACCGGGAACCGAAAAAGAGATGGTTTATGACGGCGGGTATCAAGGTACCCACCGCAACACCCATCAATCCAATCCTGCGTACCAGGAGAATACTCAGGATCAGGTTCGCGACTGCCTCTGCCGCGAGCCTTAACGCCAGCGGTTTCTGTTTTCCCAGGGCGCACAGGATGTTGTAATTGGTGTACTGGGCGATTTGGAAGATGTGTCCCACCAGCAGCACTTGCAGGATGGTTCCCGAAATATGGGCGTATTCCGGTCCCAACCAGAGCCCTATGAAATTATCCCCGCGAAAGAAGAGCGCTGTATAAATCGGTAAACCTACCAATAGAGTTGCGCAGGTCCCTTGAAACAATAGATTACGTAACTGATCCTTCTGTCCGCGTGCCTCCATTCTGCTGGCCATCGGCAGGAAGCTGAGGCCCAGAGCAGAAACCATCTGCCGCGCATACTCCAACAAGCCTCCTGCGATCGTATAGAAGGTCACTGCGGTTACAGAGATGAAGGCGCCGACGACCAGGTTATCCGTGTAATTGATGACCTGGTTGCAGCTGTTCACCACAATCAAATAGAAGCTGTATCCACCCAGTTGCCGCAGCGTTGCCGAATCCGGCCGCCTGAACATGACCCGGATCTCGTTGTACACACGCGTCGCAAGCACAGTGAGAGCGGTATTGGCCAGGATGACCACGCACAACTCCCAGGCGGCAAGAGCAACGATGCCGTGACCAGACTTTAACAGCCATATCGTGCCTGCGGTGCGGAGCGCAATCTGACTCATGCTGACGCCGCACAGGAGGTCGAATCTTTGCAAAGCCGCGAGAACGGCGCCAAAAATACCGAAGGTGAGCGTCACGGCCAGGCTCGTTCCAACCAGGACCACCGCCCAACGAGCGGAAGCCTGCATCTCCGGAGGAATACGGAACAGCGAGGAAGCCAATGTCGACAGAATGACCGTGGCCGACAGAATCACCAGGCCGGTCCACAGCCGTATCCAAAACACTGCCGAAACGGCACGGCTCGACTCCTCATGCGATCCCTGCGCGTGATATCTGGAAACAAAGCGTGTCACCGTTCCCCGAAGGCCGAGATCCAGCAGTGTCATGTACGAAATCAGGGAAGTTACAAGCGTCCAGGTTCCATAACCGACACTGCCGAGCCGGTGGACGAGAAACGGCGAAATGAAGAACGCTACCGCCAGGGAAAAACCAAGGGAAAGCGTATTTAGAATGGCGTTCCGGCCCATACCTGTATCCTTTTTCATTGGCCGTTTGGAACCGCCGTCAAGCAATGTTGTGCGCTGACTTGAGGTACATCGCTGATGCGCCTCAGCCAAATCTCCCGCCAATATGCCTGCGTGGCCGTCGGACAGAACGTTCTCAAGGCGGTCAGCTGGCCGGCGCAGATCACGTTTTCGAGGACGATGCAGTCATTCTGAAGACGGCGCATCGTGCCCGTCTTCTCATCGATGATTCGTTCGACGCGGCCGAGAACTTTGAAAGGTTTCCCGCAGTACTTGACTAATTCCGCGTCAAAACGCATACCTCGGTTCTTGCCGACTTTATTGACGGTTTCGAGGATTTCTTCATAGCTCTTGACCTGAACCATCTCTCCCGGCTGGAGATTCAGCGTCTCGAGTGGCGTCTTGGATGCCACTTTCCCTTCCCGGAAAGGATAGGGCGTGCCTCCGCGCGTACGTTGAAACCAGTCGTAGGCGGAAGTCAGCGCGCGATAGCCGCCGACGCGGAGAACGAGCTGAAAGAGTCTGAACGCGATTGCTTCTATGACTTGCCGGACGGTCACATTACCTGAGGTCACATCCTTCACGTACTGTCGAATATCCCACCAGCGGAGTGGTTTCGAGAACTTCGGGATTTCCGTTGTCTGGCAGACATATGTTTCAGCCAGGAAGTCTTGAGAAACCTGGTCGTTGGAATTGGTTGCCCGGGTGGTGTTGCTCCACAACGTCTCCTCCGAACATTTTCCGTGTTTGCCGTTAACACCGTTCGCAGGTGAGACAGACTCGGACTTGACGGGAACCCGCCGGAGCCATGCTTCATTCCAGAACAGCATACATCCAGCCTGACACGCTCCGTGGGCCTCGCCACCACACCGCAATCCTTCGAGATGCACGGTGTTGGGGACTTGTCGACTACCGGTCTTATCCACGGTGTCGCACGTCTTGTGGGCGCTCTTGTATACCCGCACTTGCTTTCCGCAATGCTTGAGCATTTCCGGCATGAACGGAAGTCCATTCAGCCTGCCTTTGTCGTCCAAAGTGGCAAGGATTTCTTCTTTGGAGCGGATTTGAACTATCTCTCCTGAGTGCAAATTCAATGCAACACCATTCTTTCCGGCTGACGCCATTAAACAAACCTCCTACATTACAAGCGTGGTTTACCGATGTTTACGGTCTGGAATTTCGAATCCTTCGCGCGTCTTGTTCCATCCCGGGCGTGCTGTTCAGGTCAGTCAGCGCCAACTCGGTCCCAGCTTCTGCAAGCTGCAGATCGGGCTTATTTTGCATTCCCATGGGTGTCTGTCAACGATCGTCTCCCACTTGACAACGGCCGCGTGTCTTTGCGCTTAATTCCATCCTGAGTTACACTTGTGGCGAAAATGATGATGCGTAGTTTCCTGGTCAGTATCTTTCTTCTCATATTTTCGGCGGCCGGAATTGCGTCCGATCCTGTTGCGGAGTTGCAGCAGAAGATCAAGGCGGGAGAGGTCCGGCTGGAGTTCGATTCGCGGCACGGCTATCTCAGTTCGGTGCTGAAGAATCTGAAGATTCCTGTCTCGTCGCAGACCCTCGTCTTCTCAAAAACCAGCCTCCAGACCGAGCGGATTTCGCCTGCGACACCCCGCGCCATGTACTTCAACGATGATGTGTACGTCGCGTGGGTGCCGGACGGTGTTCTTATTGAAATCATGTCTGTCGATCCCAGGATAGGTTCCGCTTTCTATGTTCTCGCTCAGGAGGACGACGGAAAGCCGCTGTTCGAGCGATCGGCCGGTCACGAGTGTTCGGTCTGCCACTACAACACGGAGGCGGTGCCGAAGTTTGTGCCGCGTCTTTTGTTTTCGTCGGTGTTGCCGGATGCCACCGGCAATGTCGAAGGGGCGTTTCCGATCCAGACAACCGATCAGAGCTTGTTCAGTGAGCGCTGGGGTGGATGGTACGTTACCGGTACACACGGGGTTCAGAAGCATCTCGGTAACGTCGTGGTCAAAACGCCCGCATCGGCGTTTGGCGACCTTCCGGCGATAGACTTTTCCCGTTCTTCCAACGTTACCGATTTGAGCCGCCGTTTCGATACCACGAAATATCTAAGCCCGCACAGCGACATCGTTGCGCTGATGGTGCTCGCACATCAGATCGACGTGCAGAACCTGATTGCTTTTGCGAGCGGAAAGGCCGGGGCCGCTGCGCGAGATGTGGGTGAGCCGATCGTCAAGGCCATGCTTTTCGCCGGTGCACCACCATTGACGGCGCCGATCCGGGGCACGTCGAACTTTGCTGCCGAATTCGCCGATCAAGGTCCGCGCGACGGCCGCGGACGATCGCTGCGGGATCTGGATCTCAAGACCAGATTGTTCCGCTATCCGCTGAGCTACCTTATTTACGGCAAGGCTTTCGATGAAATGCCGGAGTTAATCAAGGCGTATGTTTATCGAAGGCTGCGAGAAGTGCTCACCGGCGAGGACAAGAGTAAGGATTTCGCGTACCTGACCGCCGCGGACCGCACAGCGATTCTCGAAATCCTGCGCGAGACTAAAACCGATTTCCCGCGTTAGGCTCTTGTAATTCGCGTAATCCGCGGCTGAAAATCTTCTTCCCGTTCGTGAGTCACGTGTGCATCACGAATCGCGCGCGGCGCGCCGCGAATCGCCAGCCCTCGGGCGTTCGCACGAAATCGTCGTCGAACTCGCCGACGAGGTGTCGCGCATCCGCCTGGACACCGATGTGGCCCTCGACTGGTTCACCCGCATTTGCGGAATAAACGACGGCATAACTCTGCCCGCGCGCCCGGTCACCAGATTCCACGGTGATGCGTACGTTTGTGCAGATGTGCCTGGTGATTCGCCCGCCCGGTCGAGATTGGTAGGCTTTGAGGATCGCGGAGCGGCCCACAAGCGAATCGCCGCTCGGACGGATCATTGTTCCGTCCGTGGCGAAGAGGGCGGCGAGCGACTCATAATCCTGACGGTCGTTCAAATCCACCCAATCCAGCACGAGGCGTTCACAAGCGCGCTCGATCCCGATGATCTCCATTTCCGAAAGCGAAGCCGTCATGACCGCCATAGCCTTTCTGATGCCCGTGCCGCCCCTAGAACGAGCGCTTCCAGCTTCTTGAATGAAATTTCCGGATCCATCTTTCCGATTCCGGCAAATGTACCGAACCCGCAATCGGTTCCGGCGATGACACGCTCGCGGCCGACGATGTCGGCGAACCGGCAGATGCGCTGGGCAATAAGCTCGGGGTGTTCGACATAGTTCGACGTCGACGTGATGACGCCGGGGATCAAGACCTTGTTCTCCGGAATCCGCGCGTTCTTCCACACGATCCATTCATGCGCGTGGCGCGGGTTGGACGCCTCGAACTGGATACCCGCGGGTTTAGCTTTGAGGATGATATCGATGATGTTCTCGAGCGGAATGTCATGGTCGTGCGGGCCTTCGTAGTTGCCCCAGCAGATGTGCATTCGCAGCGACTCCGCGGGGATGTTGCGGAGGGCGTGGTTCATCACTTCGACTTGATGCTCCGCACGCTTCAGAAATTCGGTCTCGCTCAGATCCTGAAACCCGGTATGGCGGGCCATCGCCAGGTCCGGGCAATCGAGCTGCAGCACGAGCCCGGCGTTGACGATTGCTTCGTACTCGGGCTGCATGGCCTGGCCGATGGCTTCCACGTACGCCGCCTGCGTCGGATAGAAGTTGTTCGGCTGGAATGCGGAAACCACGCCCGGCGACGCGGCGTTCAGGAACGCTTCCGTCGCGCCGCTTTGTGCTACAGCGGTTCGCAGATGGGCGATATCCCTGTCCAGATCGTCCTGGCCGGCAAATTTGATGGGGCCGAGGCAGGACTGGCGCTTGAATGTCTGCTTGCCCGCAAAGACCGCCATGCGGGCGCGAAAGTCCGGATAGTCCTGCAGATCGAGCGCGATCTGTCGGGGGTTGTCGCCGCCGAAGCCGGTCAGGCGATCCTTTATGTATGTCGCATAGCCGATCTTGGATGTCTCTCCATCGCTGACCACGTCGATGCCGATTGCCGCTTGCCTGCGCACGGTATCGGCAACTGCATTCGCCATCACGCGATCGAATTCAGCCTCATCATAGGGCTCACCCTGTTCGCGTCTGAACAGCAGATCCACTACGGCCTGACTGCGAGGCAGACTGCCCACATGCGTGCTCAGGATACGATCTGTGCTAAGCCTCACTCGCGCCTTTCTCCTTGTGGTGTTCCGGGCAGGACGCGGGCTAAAGCCCGCGTTCATCGCGCCCGAAAAGTGGCCGGGATCTTAATACACTTTTGCTTTCAACTCCAGATCACTCGGCGTGTAGGATAGGTCGTGCCGAGGAGGAAATATGAATCGTAGGGAACTGTTGCAAGGTGTTGGAGCGGTTGTCTTGATTCAGGCCAACAGATCACAGGAGACCAGACCAGTGGAAAACACATCACTCGCGGGCGTGAAAGCGCTCGTGTTCGATACGTTCGGGACTGTCGTGGACTGGCGTGGTTCCATCACTCAGGAAGGTGAAGCGTGGGGCAAAGCCAGGGGCCTTCAAATCGATTGGGCGCGATTTGCCGATCGGTGGCGGGCCGGCTACGCGCCTTCGATGGACAAAGTTCGCAAGGGTCAGCTTCCCTGGACCAGGCTCGATGATCTGCACCGGGCTCTGCTCGAAGATTTGCTGAAAGAATTCCACATCGAAGGTTTGACGGAGGCCGAGAAGGACCACTGGAACCGCGTGTGGCACCGTCTCAAGCCGTGGCCCGATTCCGTGGCGGGCCTCACGAGACTGAAGAAGAAATATCTGATCGCCCCGCTTTCGAATGGCAATGTCGCTCTGCTCACCAATATGGCCAAGAACTCCGGTTTGCCCTGGGATGCGATACTCGGGGCGGAGCTGGCCCGGCACTACAAACCCGATCGCGAAGTTTATCTTTCTGCCGCGGATTTCCTGGGTGTAAAGGTGCCGGAGGTCATGATGGTGGCGGCGCACATGGGCGATCTGAGAGCTGCGCGAGAGCTCGGGCTGCGCACGGGCTTCATCTACCGGCCGAACGAATACGGTCCCACGCGTCAGCCCGACAAGGCGAATCCGGGGGATTTCGACGTTGTCTCGAGCAGCATGCTCGACCTCGCGTCGAAGATGGGAGCGTAGAGATCTGACCAATGCTCAATTCCCAATGCTCAATTCTCATCGGATGAGAATTGCGAATTGAGCGTTGGTCAGATCCCCTTGTCCATTCTCATCGCCAGGTGTCGTTCTTCCATCCATCAAGGTCGTAATCCGCGAGGCATTGATCGACAAGCTGAACGCATTGATCGAGCACACCCGAGCGTCGCGCAAAGTTCACCGTGTCGACGCGGATCTGTTCGGGATTGCCGGCATAGTTGCGCTCATAGAGTTCATGGCGTCCTCCGAATTCCGTGCCGATCGCGTCCCACACCAGCTTGAATAGCTTGATTCGTTCCTGTGCGGACGCTCCGGTACCGCGGTAGTACCGATCAATGAGCGGGCGCAGCTCAGGGTTTTCAAGATCCTCGCGGCCGGAAGGAGCCACGAGCGGCGCCCCGCCGAGCACGTTTTCGAAAATATTTTTTACAGCGGGCCACGCCGATGTCGCGAAGATGCGCATCGTGGCCGCGTACTCGATTCGGGGTATGAGGGAACCGCCGGGACCCGCTTGCGGGTCAGAAACCATGGCCGTCGTCATCGCCCACATGAGCGTGCGCCAGGCGACCACTTCGCCGAGCGCCGCCTGCACGCCGCGGAATCCATCCGTCCCGTTGTACGCGAGGCCGCGCGCGAGCAGACCCGTCATGAAGTCGAGTTTCACGGCGAGTCGGGTGGCCGACTGCAAATTGAATCGATTGAAAAAACCGGACGCCGGATAGAACGAGTTGGCGCGCTCGACGTCCCTGTACACCAGAAAGTTCTCCCAGGGGATCAGCGCCTCGTCGAAGATCAGCACCGCATCATTCTCATCGAAGCGGCTCGAGAGCGGATGGTCGAACGGGCTGTGCGCGTTCTGCTCATAGGATGGCCGGCATAGAAGGCGCGTTCCAGGCGTATCCATCGGCGCTATGAAAACGAGCGCAAAATCCTCCGCTTTGCCGGCCTCGAGGGTGACCGCGCTGTTATGGGCGACGAATGTCGCGTGAGTGAGCGCGGATCCGGTCGCGAGCATCTTCGCGCCGCTGACGATGGCGCCGGAATCCGTCTCGCGCACGACGTGCAGAAAAACGTCGGCAATCTCGTGCACGGGCTTCATGCGATCGACCGGCGGGTTGATCAACACGTGGTTCAGGTACATCGCCTTCGATGCATATCGGCGATACCACCTGCGAGCGTTCTCCTCATACGGTGTGTAGAACTCGGGGTTGGCGCCCAGCGTTGCCATGAATGACGCTTTGTAATCCGGCGTGCGGCCCATAAAACCGTAGGTGAGGCGGGCCCAGCTGGCGATCGCGTCACGAGCCGCAAGCAGCTCTGCAACCGAATAGCTCGGCGTGAAAAACCGGTGCGTCCGAATGCCGAAACGGTCAACCATCGTCAGCAGTTCGCGGGCGCCTGGATCGTGCAGGGAATCGTAAAGCCGGGCGATCGAGCGCGCCGAGTTGCGGAACGCGGGATGTCGACTCACATCGGCAATCTTTTCGCCGTAGAGATAAACTGCCCGTGAATCGCGAAGGCTGTCCAGATACTCCGCGCCGGTCACCAATTCATTAACTTGTTTGGGATCGGGTATGGCATCCATACAATCGCAAGAGGTTAACAGGAGGCGGCGATGAACCTAACGAAAATTCTTTGTATATCCATCGGACTGGTCGCTCTGCTGCTGTCGCCGATGAAACGGCAACCACCAATGTAGTCGCGGGCTTCAGCCCGCGTTCGTATCCTAACAGCCTCTTCGCTTGACACCCATACAACCCGCAATGTACTAATGGCCCAACTAAGGGAATACTTTACGGGGAGGAAATCATGCACAGAGTCTTGGCTGCCCTGGGACTGGCACTGTCTCTTGCTTTATCTGTCCCGGCGTTCGGTCAAATCAGCAACGCCACAGTAAGTGGAACAATCGAAGATGCTACACGCGCAGTATTACCCGGCGTGACCGTCACCGCAACGAACACCGCCACTGGAGTCGTCACGACCGCATTAACGAACGAAGCCGGCGCCTACAACTTTGTCAGTTTGCTGCCCGGACCTTACAAAGTGACAGCGGAGTTGCCCGGCTTTCAGACAAAAAACTATGACATTACGCTTGGCAACGCGCAGACGGTCCGGTTGAACTTTGCGTTGAGCGTTGCCAGCGTAGGCACTGCAGTCGAGGTTTCGGTAGCCGTGGACACGCTTCTGGCAACATCGAGTGCATCCATCGGCGAAGTCCTCTCCCAGCAGAGAGCGCAAGCCCTTCCTCTCGTCGGCAATAACGTCTTGTCCCTGGTTTCAACGATGTCCGGCGCGCGCCTGGACGACAACGGTGTGACGGGAACCTTTGCCGGCATGTCCAACTACAACGTCAACGTTCAGCGGGACGGCATCGATTCCAGTGCTTCTGCGAGATACATGCAAGCCGGTATTCAAACATCCACCCTGATGAATCCGGACTTGATCGGTGAACTCCGGCTTATCGTGGCGCCCGTCGATGCCGAGATGGGGCGCGGCAACGGGCAGATGATCGTTCAGACCAGGTCGGGAACCAATCAGTTGAGAGGCTCTGCCGTATGGTCGGTCCGGAATAGCGCACTGGACGCCAACAACTGGAACAACAACCGCCAGGTGGATCCAAAAACCGGTGGGTGGAAACCCGTTCCTCCGGACTGGAATAATCGGCACGAATACTCGGTGAGTGCCGGCGGGCCAATCGTCAAGAACAAAACATTTTTCTTCGGATTATGGGATGGCCTGATTAACAACAGGCGCACGATTCAAAACGTTGCCGTGCTGACGCCCTGTGCGCGGAATGGCGTTTTCCGATACTTTGATAATTGGAACAACGGCAATGCCATACAACAACTGAGCTTCGGCGCCACTCCTACGATCGCAGTTGTCGATAACACGGGCCAGCCGCTGAGGCCCACAACGAATCCAGACGGCACACCATATACGGGCGGTCTTCGGTACGCGAGCGTGTTCGGTCCCCTGCAGAACACTCCTGCAAGACCCGATTGTTCCGATGCCGTGGTCCAGGGTTCTCCCTGGGATGCAAACCGGCGTGCTCTCGATTCAACGGGATTTGTGACAAAGCTCCTCGGCAAGATGCCGGAGGTGAACAACTACGAGGTCGGTGACGGCCTGAATACGGCGGGTGATCGTTGGGTCCGGCGAGAGCGCGGCGGTAATGAAAACCTTTTCGGGTTTTCCGACCTTGGCCTTTTCGGTGGAGTCGATCGCAAGCAGGCCAATGGCAAGTTGGATCACAATTTCAATGCGGCAAACAAGCTGGCTGTGACCTACACATACGAAAGGGATGATGGCGGAGCTAATCTGATGACCTGGCCGGACACTTTTGCCGGCAGCACTTTCCGAAGGCCACAGCACCTGGCATTCAATTTCGTATCCACTCTTTCGGCGAACATCGTCAACGAGGTTCGTGCTGGAATGCGCCGCACGTCGGGGAATACATTCAATGCATTGTACGACCCCGAGTTCGGCGACGCCGCGCGGGCGTTCTATCCCAACGTCGCCGGAATCCCGGTGTGGGTGGGGTTGGGACAGGCCAACGGCCAGATCAACTTCCAGGGTGGGGCTCTCCCGAGCGGCCAGCCACTCGGCAGTGGCACGACCAGCAGTTACCAGGACCTCACCTCGATGTGGACGTATGGCGACACGCTTAGCTGGACGAAAGGCAGGCACGCATTCAAATTCGGTGGTGAAATGCGCCGGCAACATTCCTGGGCGAAGGACACCGGCGTCGGCATCACGGCCGTACCGCGCGCTCTCGGCGGTGATGCACCGCTTGCTGCGATATCGACAGCCGCGATCAGCAGTACCAACATGCCGGGGCTCGCAGGCACGTCCACCGCAGGAAACAACGTGAGAATGCGGCAACTCTTGAGTTTTCTGGCTGGGTCGCTCGGCTCAATCACCCAGGCTTATTACATGCAAAACCCTACGAAGTTGGACGCATTTGAAGATTACCGCACCTTTCCGTCGCGGATTCGTGACTACCACGAGAATGAGTTCAGCTTCTTCTTCAAAGACGATTGGAAGGTGCTGAACAGCCTCACCCTCAACCTCGGCGTCCGTTACGACTTCTACGGGTCGCCGTATGAATCCAACGGTTTGATGCCGCTTCCAGTTGGAGGAGGCAATGCGATTTTCGGAATCTCAGGAAATAGTTTCTCTGATTGGATGAAACCCGGCGTACGGGGCGAGATCACGAAGATCCAATTTGTCGGGAAGAACTCTCCGAACCCCGGGACCCCCTGGTATCCGAACGATCGGAACAATTTCGGTCCCGCCGTTGGGTTTGCCTGGCAGGTCCCGTGGTTAGGCGCCGGTAAAACGACCTTACGCGGCGGGTATCAGGTCACGTATCAGATTGGTGAGTCATTCAACAATCTCTTTCAGGAACAGAACGTGCCGGGCAGTATTTACAACGCCACCTACATTGGCGACAGCGGGGCCAATGCTTATCTCGATCTGACGAAACTGCGCTCTGTGGTCCCTCTGCCCGTTTTGACCAGGCCCATGGAGACCATTCCGCTTACCGCCAGGGACCAGAGTCTCTATGTTCCGGATCCGGGACTTGTCATTCCCTACGCCCAGAACCTCACGCTGGCGATGACACGAAGCGTCGGATCGAACATGACGATCGATCTGCGCTACGTCGGCACGCTGGCGAGGAAGCAGCGCAGCGCAAACAACAACATCAATATTCCAAACTTCCTGTACAACGGCTTGAAGGAAGCTTTCGACGCGGTGCGAAACGGCGGCGAATCGGCTTTGTTGAACCAGATGCTCAACGGCATCAACATCGCAGGTACGGGATTTGGGCCAGTGGGAACGGTTTTCAATGGTGTGCCGCAGACGGCGGGCATGCATTTGCGGGCATCGACTGCAACTGGTACAGGTGTCACTGGCAATCTGCAGAGCAACCTGGCCAACGGGTACTACGCCAACGTCGCAGGTATATTGAACCTGTTGAACTACAACACCGCCTCTAATCCGTCATTGCCGCCAATTCCGGCCGGCGTCAATGGCGCGGTGATGCGATTCAACCGGTTCCCTGAGAACTTCATCGTTACCAATCCCCAGTTCACCACCATTAACTTCATCACGAATAATGCCAGCAACAATTACCACTCGCTGAACGCGCAGGTGACGTTGCGGCCAACGCGCGGCATTAACTGGCAATCGACATACACCTGGAGCAAGAACCTTGGCATCAACGCCATCATTGGTGTGCTTGGGGCCACTTTTACGAACCCCGTCGATCGGAGGCCGGACTACACTCTTATGCCCGACAGCCGCACTCACGACTTCCGGACCAACGGCACGTTCGCGTTGCCATTCGGACCCGGTCAAAAGTTGCTTGGTACCAGTTCCGGAACTCTGGCGCGCATCGTCGAAGGTTGGCAGATGAGCTGGATCGCGAACGTAAATACCGGACAGCCTCTGAGCATCGCCACGTTCTCCACCAATAACAATATTGGCGTCAATCAACTCTATAACAACGGGACCCCGGACATTGTTGCACCGTTCGACACGAAATCCGGGAAAGTCCAATTTACCGGCGGCGCGAGTGGAAGTTACTTTTCGAGGGAGCTCTACAAACAGGTTACGGATCCGCAATGCGCCGCTCTCACTGCACAGAACCTCCGGAATGCATGCACTCTCAGCGCGATTGCGGATGCCAAGACCGGTCAGATTCTTCTTCAGAATCCTCTTCCAGGAACGCGAGGCACTCTCGGCCAGCGGGCAGTGGAAGGACCAAGCCGGTGGCGCTTTGATGCAAGCCTGGGCAAGACGGTCAAGATCACTGAGTCCAAGAGCGTGCAAATACGCATGGATGCGACGAATGTATTTAACCATCCGGAGCCTCAACCGATGACCACCGGCGCATCTGTCCTCAATCTGAATATCAACGACACTAACTTTGGTCTTTTCACTGGTCCCAATCCGAAGAACAACGCACATCGCGAGTTCCAGGCGCAGTTGCGCCTTAATTTCTAGATTTAGATGTTTGTGAGGAGGTTTCTGAAAATGGTTTTGCGACGCGTACTGTTCACATTGGCAATTGGTTCGTCGCTGGGCTCGGCGCTCATGGTCGCGCCCGCACTCGCACATCATTCGACCGCAATGTACAACATGGCCACGCCCGTGACGGTAACTGGAACGGTGAAACGATTCGAATGGACGAACCCGCACGCCTTCGTTTTTCTCGAGGTCAAGGATGAGAAGGGCGATCTCGTCGAATGGGAAGTCGAGATGATGAGCCTGAACCATCTGAGGGGCTATGGTTGGACGCGGAACACCGTGAAAGCCGGGGATGTGATCTCGTGCACCGGTGGAGCCGCCAAGAGTGGAGCGCCTTCGATGATCAGCTCGTACATGAAGCTGGGCGATGGCCGAATGATGAAGTCCTAGAAAGGAGCTGCGTATGAAGTCATTCCTGAGTTCCTTCGTTCTTGCGGTGCTCGTCGGGGCCGTCACTTTGGCCCAGGCTCCTCCGCAGCCCAAGGCCCCGCAGACTCCTACTGCGCCCGGAGCGGTTCCCGCGGGCTTTGACGGATCGGCGTACGGGAAGGCCAGGGACTTGCCCGCCCGGATCGTCAGCTTTACGGCCGAACCCGCATCGCTTCGTCCCGGCCAGTCCTTCTCTCTCGTGTGGTATACGGAAAATCCTACGGGTGTGACGATCGAGCCGGACCTGGGGCGCGTGAATGCACGCGGCAGCCGCCAGCTGACGCCTGCGGCGACAACCTCGTACACGCTCGCGGTACGCGGCCCAAACAATCAGGTTCTCACGAGAACGGTTACCGTCAATGTCGCGGGAACTGTGCCGCGAGTTGTGACCACCAATGCCGCGAGCAAACCGGCGGTACGCACTCTGGACGGCAAGCCTGATCTTTCCGGAGTCTATAATTTCGGTGGAGGCGGCGGTGCCCGCGGTGCGGCGGGGGCTGCGCCTGCGGGACCTGTTCTGAAGGCCGGAGCTGAGAAATTCCGAATCGTGCGCGGACCGGAAGATTCCGGGGCGACATCGAACTGCATGCCGTTGATACCACCGCAGTCCTGGGGTGTGCCGTATCAATTTCAGATTTTGCAGCACCCGAGTTACGTGGCGATATTTCACGAATACCCGGGAACGTTTCGCATCATACCGACGGACGGGAGCCCGCACCCGGTCGACCCGGATCCAAGCTGGCTGGGCGACTCTGTGGGCCACTGGGAGGGAGACACGCTGGTCGTGGACACGATCGGCTTCAACGAGAAGACGGAACTCCAGGGCTTTCGTCATACCGAAAGCCTGCATATGGTCGAACGGTTTCGCCGAACCGATTTCGACACTCTGCAGTACGAAGCAACAATCGAAGATCCAAATGTTTTTGAAAAGCCGTGGACGATTACTCGGACCTTTTCGCTCCGTCCGGAATTGAAGAGGATCGACGAATTCATCTGCGAGAATAATCGCGACTATCGCCCGCTGTTCGGGAAGTAATTCGCAGCGAATTATGGCAAAAATGGATTCCCCTCCTTGAAAGGCCTTGCAAGAGGGTGTTGCAAAACCCTCGAATGTGAGGGGATCTAGCCACAAAAAGCACAAGAAGCACAAAATTCTTGTGCCTTTTGTGCCTCTTGTGGCTCGTTCCCGTTCTTACTCCAGGTTTTGCA